>ERZ1673777.8-NODE-8-length-130190-cov-18.246751_pt1 | contig 130190 bp, 136 predicted proteins | sample MGYA00580138_ERZ1673777 | MGnify/ENA primary metagenome ERZ1673777 (study PRJEB41219, sample SAMN04549618) | soil metagenome | isolation source: soil | place: USA: South Carolina, Cape Romain NWR | collected 2009-05-18 ... | reverse complement strand
AGCTCTGCACGTTTTCCTTGCAGAACTCTGTATTTTTATTTTGCAATAAACAAGCCAAAGGAGCGGGTGTCGCCGGTAACGCCGTGATCAAAGGAGCGAAAGCGGCGGAAACAGCAGCGGAGGTTTCGAAATGGATTTCGAAAACGAGAAACGTCCTGAATGTTAATAAAATCAAAGGGGCTTTACAAACGATTTATCACCAAGTCATCAAAGGACCAATCACCGAAGCAATCCGGTCGTTCAAAAAACAATGGGAGAACTTTCTCGAAAATGTTGGCTCTGTCTTACAGGGACCGCAGCCAGCCTTGGCAGGAGTCGGCGGTCCGGCACCCCGCATGTGGGTGAGCGGGGGTGAGAGGGAAGCCAAAGGAACGATGATGAATATCGTTGGCAAGAACGGGGATGAGGTGGTTGGTAAGGGTACCGGTAAAACAGTCAATGATTTAATACATGATCCAAAACTCAAAAATTTAATGCAAGATGCAAAACTAATTAAAGACAAAGGTAGAGCGACGATATATGATAAAACTGGTGGATATAATCAAGCTGTAAAAGAATTTGATGAATTAAATCCAAAAAATGTAAAGCAATTGGTTGATAAAAAGACTGGGGATGTTATAGGAAAACAAGGTCAAATTACCTTAGATGGAAAGACAGTTAATATAAATGTAAGAAAAATAAGTTCACATGATAATAGGCCAACAATTGAGATAATTATAGATAAGTACGATAGAATAAAATTCCGATATTAATAAAGGTGGTGAAAAAATGGAAAAAGAACGGTGGGATAAGTGGCAACCAAAAATAGAGTTTCCAAATAAAATTTGGTTTGAAAGTCTTTTTCAAGATAGGAGTGGGCTAAAAATACAATTTGAAAGCGAAGATAATAGAAAAGTAATTGTCATATTTGAACATTCCGTTTTATCATACAGAGTAACGGATGAAGGAGATTTGTTACAAACTATTAGTTTTTGGTCTAGTGAATACGGAAATGATTTTTTCAGCTGGCCGCTTTATAAATCTAGTAACTCCTCTTTTATTAATTGGTTTAATGAAGAAAGCTGCGGAAAGTTTCAAGAGGAGCATATTGAACATTATGTGTTTATTACCCCAAATGAAATTATTGATGTATTGTCAGCAATTCCACCACAATTAATAATTAGCAACTAATAAAATTTTGGGGATTTAGGTGGTTAACCATATGGATAGATAATCGTCCCTTTTTAAGAAGGGAAGGAGTACGAATAAACCGCAAAAGCAACAAACTTATACACAACAAAAGCTAAAGAGAAGCATGAAGTATATGAAGAAGAATTTGTATCATTATTTATTGGCAACTCTAAGTCATATAAGGATCTTCAAAACTATATTTTGAATAGTTATACAGAAGATGGAGATTTACTACCTTCCGAATTTGAAAAAGACTTTAACATTGATTACTATAATGAAGATTTTAGGGAAGTAGAATTCTACGATGAACCATCGAATGATTTACGTGTTCTGCTTGAAGGTTTTTCTTATGATGAGGAGATAATTCCAAAATTTATAGAGCTCTGCGGTGAGCGTTTAAATCAAGAAGTGAACTCAGTTATTTTACTTTATAACTTTCAATATGATGGACATGTCAATGAAAAAAATCAGTTTAGATTTTTAGGAACCGTGCAATATAAGTAATTATAAACACCTTGAATGAGTGTTCAACACTCTTTCAAGGTTTCTTTTTTTATTTTATAGGGAGTGCAACATTTTTGATTCGTTACTTAAAAGTAATGAGAAGGGAAATTACACGGATACAGCGAAAGTTAGAGGATATACAATGACGACGATTCGAGTCAAGCCGGAAGAGCTGGAAACCGTAGCAAAGCATGTCCCCGATGCCGAAGACGGCTGCCGGCGTGCGCGGACCTCGCTTTCCTGGGAACTTCCCTCTTTAGTGATGGAGATTCCGGGCATCGGTTCTGCCGCTATTCAGGAGCTTACAGACGAACTGCTTCATTGGCTTCGGCGCTATGAAGAAAAGCTGAATGAAGCGGAGGAATTACTGTATCGGACAGCTGCGGCCATCAGACAGGCAGATCAAACGCTCGCCGATAACATGAAAGAATTTGGTCTGGAGCTTCTTGGCTGGTATGACTTGCAGCGGGTGTTTGGGGAATACGACCCGATTACTGGAGAACGGATATCCGGATGGGACCGCCTAGTTGCGGGAGGAATGTTATTGTTGTCGGTCATTCCTCCAGCCAAAGGAGCGGGTGTCGCCGGTAAAGCCGTGATCAAAGGAGCGAAAGCGGCGGAAACAGCAGCGGATGTTTCGAAATGGATTTCGAAAACGAGAAACGTCCTGAATGTTAATAAAATCAAAGGGGCCTTACAAACGATTTATCACCAAGTCATCAAAGGACCAATCACCGAAACAATTCGGTCGTTCAAACATCAATGGGAGAACTTTCTCGAAAATGTTGGCTCTGTCCTACAGGGACCGCAGCTAGCCGCCGATGGAGTTGAAGTGGTGCCAAGTGGGCGGATGATAGGAATCGCTGAAGAATCCGCCAGCTCGGTGCGCGTTTCGATGAGTCAAGCCGGGGATGAGGTGGTTGGTAAAGGGATAGGTAAAGGAAAAAATGAAAGTCCTAGGAATAAGCCTGGAGTAGTGAGTGAAAGTTTTAAATTCGATAGAAGTCTTCAAAGCAAACAAAACTAATGTACATAAAGGTTCCATTGGAATTATTCCAAAAGAGATTCGAGATAAACTTGTTGGAAAAAAATTTAATTCTTTTGATGACTTTAGAAAAGAGTTTTGGAAATGCGTTGCAAATTCGAGTTATGCAAAAGAATTTAGGAGTAGAAATATCGCACGAATGTTAGAAGGAAACGCACCTATTGCTCCAAAGGCTGAACATTACGGCAAGCTTAAATCATATATACTTCACCATAAACAGCCTATTGAGAGAGGTGGAGAAGTTTATAATCTTGACAATATGATTATTACATCACCTAGAATGCACCAAATAATTTTAGACCCTGCATACCACTTTGGTAAAAAAGGTTGATATCCTAAGAAAGGGTGAATATTATGGAAAATAAACTATCTAAAGAGGAATTGATTGAACTTGTAAAAAAAATATGCGATCCTAAATTATCTGATGAAGAGGTAAGTGAATATATTGATATTTTAGAAAAAAATGTTCCTCATCCAGCTCCAAGTGACCTAATTTTTTGGAATGATGAAGAATTATCACCAGAGGAAATAGTAGAAATAGCTTTAAATTATAAAGATCGTAATTAAATGTGAGATAGTTTTAAATAGACTTAAAGTAAAAAGATGTAACCTTGATTGGTTATAAGCCTTTCAAGGTTTTTTATTTTAAAACTAATCGCTGTGTAAAATAATGCGTGTTTATGTGAGGAGTAAATTAGTATATTTTTTGGGTCTCCTTTTTCAATGGGCTGGTACGATGTGTAGTGATTGTTTGAAAATATGATCTAGTGACTGGAGAACGGATTTCAGGATGGGACCGTCTGCTTGCGGGAGGAATGTTATTGTTGTCCATCATTCCTCCAGCCAAAGGAGCAGGCGTCGCCGGTAAAGCCGCGATCAAAGGAGCGAAAGCGGCCGGGATAGCAGCGGAGGTTTCGAAATGGATCTCGAAAACGAAAAACGTCCTGAATGTTAATAAAATCAAAGGGGCCTTACAAACGATCTATCACCAAGTCATCAAAGGACCAATCACCGAAACAATCCGGTCGTTCAAACATCAATGGGAGAACTTTCTCGAAAATGTTGGCTCTGTCTTACAGGGACCGCAGCCAGCCTTGGCAGGAATCGGTCCGGCCCGCGGTGTGTGGATGAGCGGAGCCGAGAGGGAAGTAAAAGAAACGACGATGAATATGATTGGCAAAACTGGGGATGAGGTGGTTGGTAAGGGCACGGGTAAATCTACACCAACGAATACTCATACTAAGGTTAACTATGGAGAGCATTACACCAGAGACGGACGGAGAAAGGTACTTAAACCAAATGTAGAGTATACAACTCCTGCAGGATACACTTATAGAACCGATGACAAAGGACGTATTGTCAATGCTGAAGGTAAACTTAACTTGGGGGAGGCCAAACGAAATAATCATGCCCAGAAGGTGGCGGGTAGAGAAGATAGACTACTAGATGATGAAGGTGGACATTTGATAGCAACTATATTTAAAGGTTCGGGTAGCCTTGACAATCTTGTACCTATGAATGGTAACCTGAATAAAGGTGAGTGGAAGAAAATCGAGAACATGTGGAGGAAACAACTTGAAAAAGGAAAACTGGTTGAAGTGAAGATAAAACCTGTTTATAAAGGTGAGTCACAAAGACCGGTAAGTTTTGACATAGAATATAAAATAGGAAAGGGTAAGTGGCAATACAAAGAATTCCAAAATAAACCTGGAGGTTAAATATATGGATGATTTGAAACTAAATAATATTTATCAAAAAATCGCACATACAATTATTGAAACAATACCAGAGGAATGGTCAAAGGTTTTTGTGTATGGTGAAATCACAGAGGATGTTCGGACGGCGTTCTTTTATTATTATCCGGCTAATGGAAGTACTCCAATTTATAGCCACGATATTCCAAATATATTTGCAATAGAAAAAGAGGATTACAAAAAGCTTTGGAGACAATTACTTGATAATTTAGAAGAACTATGGCGTGAGTTTAAGAACAACGGACAAGATCCGTGGACAAATCTTACTTTGATTTTTGACAATCAGGGTAATTTTAAAATTGAGTATGATTATGAAGATTTATCGGATGCAGATGATCATGAAAGAAGTATTATTTGGGAGTACAAATATCTGGGTCTTACTCCTGAGGATGAAGATGATAAGAAATTCTTAGAAGAATATTTAAACAGCATTAAAGAGAACGATCAATAATTTTTTTTTACCAAGTTTACATTTTGTAAAAGCAGGATCGTATAATACACCAATAAGCCATATACTTACAAACCTGGGGAACGCACTAGATAAAACTGGATTGCGTCCCTGTGTATTGTGAGCCGAAAAGTATACAGTATAAATTCAGTTAACGTGAAGGAATCAGGACTACAAAACTCTGATTCCTTTTCTTTGATGATATAAATGCTTATGCTAAAGGAAGATATTTATTTGAAACTTTTACAGAACAGATAAATCGCAAGTATTTAGCATTACCTCCTGAGTGGAACCAAATGACAAAAATACAGCAATGGAAAGTTAGACCTGGTTCTATAATTATAAAAAGTAGTGCTGCAACACAGTTGCAAATGGGAGATAGATATATTGGAGGGGGAAAGCAATGGTATATAACCAATCTGGACGATCTGATAAAACCATAGAATTTTTAGAGTTAGCAGAAAAAATTAAAAATTAGGTCATAAAAGAAATAACTACACATAATAATGGTGAAGGAAAGGATGGTAATATTCCGCAATTGAGAAAAATACTAGATGAAGTAGAAAAAATGAGTATTATCCTTTGTCCAAATAATTATACGCCATCGTATCCACATATAATTGTCGACTCATGGGATTACAACAGTAAGCTAGGTGAATTGCTATTAGATGTTTATGAACTATATAAGAAATTAAACTAGGTTAGGGTTAGCTATCATAGTTTTCTAAAATATGAAGCCTTGGTTGAGTTGAACAACTCTTTCAAGGCTCACTTTTTTCTAGGATGAGGATCACAAGTGTTTATCACCCATTATTTTACTGTTATAAAGACGTAATAGCAAGCCAATAAGCCTATGACCAGTTAAAATAGTTGAATGAAGCAGAAGAAATTGCTGTACCGGACTGCCGCGGCAATAAGCCAGGCAGACCAAACGCTTGCCGATAACATGAAAGAATTCGGTATGGAACTTAGTGGCTGGTATGACTTGCAGCGGGGGTTTGGAGAATACGACCCAGTGACTGGAGAACGGATTTCAGTAGGAGACCGTCTGTTTGCGGGGGGAATGCTATTGTTGTCCATCATTCCTCCAGCTAAAGGAGCAGGCGTTGCCGGTAAAGCAGCGGTGAAAGGAGCGAAAGCGGCCGGGATAGCAGCGGAGGTTTCGAAATGGATTTCGAAAACGAAAAACGTCCTGAATGTTGATAAAATCAAAGGGGCTTTCCAAACGATCTATCACCAAGTCATCAAAGGACCAATCACCGAAACAATCCGGTCATTCAAACATCAATGGGAGAACTTTCTGGAAAATGTTGGCTCTGTCCTGATGGGACCGCAGCTAGCCATCGATGGAGTTGGAGCGGTACCAAGTGGGCGGATGATAGGAATCGCTGAAGAATCCGCCAGCTCGGTGTGCATTTCGATGAGTCAAGTCGGAGGTGAAGTAGGGAAAGAAGCGGGGGGTGCCGTATATAAGGGGACAGGAAAGCTTAGCAGGAGAGATCAACTTTTAAATCAAGTTACAAATAAAAAGTTACGGAATACTATCAACGAAATGTTTCGTCCAACTGCGACAGTAGGTGATGGAAGTCTTGCAGCAGCAGTAAGGCTAGAAGCTAAAAAAGGAATTTTAACAGGAGGAAAGTCTCATATTCAAAAGGCAAAAGAAAGAATAAGGAACTTAGAAAATATTTTAATGAAAGAGAATTTGGATCCAAAGGAAAGAGAAATAGCAAATGATTTATTAATAGAATTAAAGAGAGCTTTAAATGGAAAATAGATTGGAGGGAATAATTATAATTACCGTTGACGTTTTTACCAAGAAATTTTTGGAACTATTTCCGGAGTATCAAGCATCATATATTGAACATATCGAGTTTAATGGGGAGCTTTTACCGCATGTGTTTTTTGGTGAAACGTTGAATGAAGATTTACCAGCGTTAATAAATAGTGGGAAAGAGGAAAAGTTGAGAAGTATTTTTGATTTTATAGAATTCATGCTAAAGAAAGGGGATACAGATGTTCAGGAAGTTATTACCTTAACAATATTAGCGAGATTGGGTGATGAACCAGAAATATTGAAAAAGGCTCTTAAGTATATGGGTACTGAAACAAGGAAAGCGTCTAAAGAGATAGAAACTTTTTGGGGGAGGCAGTAGTAATTTCTTAAAGAAGAGGATAGAAATGAAAAACATTTTTTCGAAAGGTGGGATATTAAGATAATAAATTAAATATTCAGTTATAGAATATTACAATGTCTGAGAGGATGATGTATAAAATTTTGTGTAAAACATTTTGCTAGATCAAAAGAAAAAAGGTAGGGTATTCGCTGATTGGACCAAAAACATTCCAGAGAAAGGAGAACCCTACCTATGTCTAAAAGTATACCGAATGTCGACTGGGCAAATCAACTGGAAAGTGCCATCCGTCAGTTTGTGAAAGAAAAATTAGAACTGATTATGCGGGAAGAAATCAAACATTTCCTCGAAATCGCACAGGCGGAAACATCCAATATGAGAAACGGCTACTACCAACGAACGCTGGATACGCAATATGGTCGTATTGAAGGTCTTTTGGTCCCAAGAGACCGAAATGGGGAATTTCAAACGCAGCTGTTTGCCCCTTATCAACGACACACCGGCTGGAGGAAGCGATCATCAAGATGTATCAAAGTGGCAGGAGTACGCGGGAATTGGCAAGTTTATCGAACGAATTCTAGGAAATGTCTATTTTCCCGCGACGATCAGCCGTATTACCGATGTCGTAAAGGAAGACATCGAAAAATGGCGCCATCGTCCACTGCACAAGCGTTATTCGGTCTTATATTTGGACGGTTTGTATGTGAAACTTCGCCTCGATACGGTAGAGAAAGAAGTCATTTATGTGGTGTTAGGGGGAATGAAGAGGGGTATCGTGAAATTCTTGATTTCTTCGTAGGAGGATAGGAAAGCGCCTATGGATGGCAGGAGATTCTTCAACAACTATACAACAGAGGTGTAAAAGAAGTGCTGCTTGGCGTATTCGATGGACTACCGGGGCTGGAGGAAGCCTTTCAGGCGGTTTATCCGAAAACCGGCGTGCAGCGTTGTGTCGTTCACAAAGTCCGTAGCACACTCAGCCGTGTTCAAATCCATTTCAGAGATACCCTATCTATCTTGCATTACACAAAATTCTTGACAGTACCTGAGAAGGAGATGAGATATATGAATAAAGAAGAGTTTGTTAAACTTTTACATCAGTCAATTATAAAAGAAAATCGTAATTTTTATCGAGATATATTCAATAATACTGATATTAATGAAGTTACAGACCCCTATTGGAAAGAAGCATTGATGTTTTATTCAGAACTATCAGATAAAAATAAAGAAATATTGTTTAAAATAATCGAACAAGTAGAAGTGGATGCTGTATCTAATATTTTAGGGGTGTTAGATGGGGTAGTATCAATAGGAGAAGAGGATATTGAGTTTAAAGTGACAATTAACGATAATAATGAACCAATTAATGGAGATTTACAAGACCTATTTTTGGAGTATGATGAAGAGAATAGGTAACAAGTTTAGAGATATGATTTTGTATTTGCTAAAATACCATTTATAACTTTCTTTTAAAGTAATTTTTGAATTTGAGATACAATGTATCAGTGGAACAAAAAGAAGGCTTCTAATAAATTATATTACCTTAATTGGCTTTATGCCTTTCAAGGTTTTTATTTTAAAACTAACAGATGTATCAAATAATAAAGTGCAATTACGAGAAAATTTATATATCGTTTTTACCAACATTTTAATTCAGACTTCATAATGGTTCCGCCTACTATGAGTTTGGCTGTGATGCATGGTGAAACTATTAACAACACTAATACCCTTCGAGTATGCTTTAAAACACGAGAGAACGCATTCTCGTGGCGAGAAAGAGGGGATAAACTTTTAACTGACTGTGACAATAAAAAGCTGGCAAATTACTTTTGTATTGTATTTTCACTAGAGACGGTCGTATAATACTCGTCATTGTTAACAAGCGTTACATAAATTGTAATTTTCGTAACGGGGGATGTAACATTGAATGTTGTCGGGTATATACGAGTCTCGACACAGGGGCAAGCAAAAGATGGATATAGCTTGAAATACCAAGAGGAGGAAATACAAGCGTATTGCGAAAAACATGGTTGGAATTTGATACATATCTCCAGCTATAAGAAATTTTTTGCGGAAGTAGACGGAAAAACAGCAGTAGCATTTTGGGAAAGATATCCGTCACCATCGGGTTTAGAGGGAGTAAGGATAGATGAGCTTACTGCTTTTTTATAAGCTGTTAGCCACAACACTTGTTCAAGCAAGAAAGCAAAAGAAATACTAGAACTTGTGAAAACAGATGGAACGACCACCAAACAATACCAAGAAACACGGGATTTCCTCGTGCAAAGCATGGTGAGAGATTTGCGCTTTAAAAAGCAGGAAATGGCATTGGTCGAAGGAGAACTAAGAAAATTAATGAAATTACTCGATTACCAACTGGAGACAATGCCGGGGGGTGATGTAGTGACAGCATCCGCCTTGGTTGCCGAGATTGGAGATATTCAGCGTTTTCCAAATGCCAATAAACTTGCTCGTTATGCGGGAATTGCGCCTGTGCATTTTGGCTCTGGAGGAAAAGGAAAAGACCACAAAAGCAAACAAGGCAATCGAACGTTACATGCGTTATTTTATCAATTAGCAATACAGCAAATACAAGTGGCAAAAGAAAGTAAAAAGCCAAGAAATCCTGTATTTTATGAATACTACCAACGCAAGCGAAAGGAAGGCAAAACAAAAGGACAAGCGTTGGTTTGTATCATGAGAAGGCTGGTAAATATTATTTATGGCATGATGAAGCATAAAACGGCTTATCAATTGCCGAATATAACAGAGCGAAAGGTAATTTAATAGGTGGTCTTTTTTATAATAGCTTTTAAGATTACTACATAGGGTAAGGGAAAAGCTAATTTTGTAAATATAGCTAGTAAAAAATGAACAAAGCATATACTTTACGGAGATAAAACAGGTGGTGGGCATTTATGGCCTGGAACTGGAAACCCTAATAAAACATTATTCCCTAAAAACTGGAGTGCGGAAAGAGTTATGCACAATGTATCAGATATAGCTACTGATTCTACACTAAAATGGAAGAGAGGGAGAGTTGTTAAGGGTGTCCAAAGATATGAGGTTATAGGAATTAGGGATGGAATTAAAATAAAGGTAATTACAAATGGAAAAGATATAATTACTGCATTCCCTATTAAATAACTAATTTTAGGAGGGCGTATTTTATGATTTAAATATTCTTTTAAAAATAGTAAGAAATATTACTAATCTTCCATTGAAAGATGAAAAAGACATATTAGAATTTATAGAACATGAAGAGTGGGGATTAGCTCTAGAAACAATATGCAGTGTAATTGAACAAGAGGATATTACTATTGATAAAGATATTTTTAGCAAAATCGAAGAAGCTGGGATATACATGGAAATGGATAAATCACTTTGGGAAGGAATAAGTAAACAAATTAGGTAAATATGATGTGATGTTAGTCTAAAAATTGGACACGGAGAACAGGGAGATTATAATAAACTTAATTACAATCGGTTCGAGGTTGCCCAATCATGAAAAAGAGAGCATTTGATAAAGAATACAAGATTCAAGCCATTGAGTTATGCTTGGAGGGGGACAAGTCCATCGCCTAAGTGGCAAAAGAATTAGGATTGGCATACAACACTCTTCACCGTTGGGTCAAAGAATACAAAGAAAGTAATGGAACAAAGCTAGTCATCCAAGCGTTACAGCGAGCATTAAACAACGAGAAACCAACAGGAAGAGTGACTCATCACTCGGATCGTGGAAGCCAGTATGCGTCAAATGATTATCAACAACTGTTACAAGAGCATCATTTCCAATTCAGTATGTCGAGACGTGGGAACTGTTATAACAATGCTTGCATGGAGCCGTTTCATGGCTTAATCAAGAAAGAATGCATCTATCCCAATCGATTCCGTACACGAAAAGAAGCGAAACAAGCTATTTTTGAGTACATCGAATGTTTCTACAACCGCAAGAGAAGTCATTCCGCTCTTGAATATGTATCGCCATGTGAATTTGAGGCTGCTTATTACGCTAATCAGAGAAAAGTAGCTGCATAAGTTCAGCTATTTCTCTCTGTTTAACGTGTCCATTTTCTTGACATAACACCATCACGAATCTATGTTCCAAAAAAGGAGCATAGATTCTTTTTTTATATATGGCACAAACACAGTAATGACTTTCACACTTAAAGGAAACCACATTTTAAAGGTAACCAACCGCCCAACAGGTTCATACAATTGTTACCGAAGCATAACAACTGGGAAAGGAGAGGAAATGACAATGAATCAGCCTCATTATTCATATCCTTCGTCACCTCAATTGGTGGCATTGGTCGATCCGTACGTGTACCAGACGTTGCAGTCCATCGTCGGAAGGGAAGTGGTCGTGGAGACTGCCCGCGGCAGTGTGCAAGGGATGTTAAGGGAGGCAAGACCGGACCATATCATCCTGTCTTCCAACCGGACCACGTTATTCATCCGCATCCAGCAGATTGTTTGGATTCGCCTAACCAATTGATAAAATGGCGAAACAACAGACTATTTTGGAGATTAATTGGACGGAAATGGAGGGAGATCATTTGTTTACAAGAATTGATAAACTGGCCATTGAGCTGCCGGAGCCGAAATACGCTGATGCAAACGCAGCAGCGGCAGTACAGGAATTGCTCGGCGGGCGTTTTGGAGAAATGTCAACATTAAATAATTATTTGTTTCAATCGTTTAATTTCCGGCAAAAGAAAAAACTTAAGCCGTTTTATGATTTGATTGCCAGCATCACCGCTGAAGAGTTCGGGCATGTGGAGCTTGTGTCGACAGCTATTAATTTATGTCTCACTGGTTCCACTCACCCGGGAGATCCCGATATTGCTCCAATGAGAAACGCGGTGGATAAACGGAATACGTATCATTTTATCGCGACAGCGCAAACAGCGTTTCCTGGAGACTCGATGGGAAAATCGTGGACAGGGGATTATGTGTTTAGCAGCGGGAATTTGATTCTCGATTTGCTGCATAACTTTTTCCTTGAGTGCGGAGCGCGGGCGAATAAAATGCGTGTTTATGAAATGACAGACCATCCGGTGGCGCGCGAAATGGTAGGATATTTGCTCGTCCGGGGCGGTGTTCATATCATTGCTTACGCGAAGGCGCTCGAAGTAGCCACAGGGGTCGATGTCACGAAGATGCTTCCGATTCCAAATTTAGATAATAAGAAATTTGACGTCGCGCGGAAGTTTGAAGAACAAGGGGTCCATCGCCGGCTTTATACGTTTAGTGACAAATATTATAAGGATATTGCCCAAATTTGGAAAGGAACACATCCGCTTGATGGACAGCCGCTAGAAGTGATTGAAGGGATTCCACAGGGAGGGCCGGTTCCAGAGTTGGCGGAAATTCCAGAAGCATTTGCTCCAGGAGTATCAGCAGAAGACTTTTTCGAAATTGCCAAACGTCTGCAACGATCTGCAGGATTATAAGATGTAGTAAGGGAGCATTTCACTATTTCGTAGCGATTGATCCGTCGCTGTCCTGGCAAGTCCGCTAAGCTGTGGCTTGCCGATTGGCATGCGATACGCATGCCGAACAAAAATGGCCTATTTTATGTTTAATATAAACATTATGTTGTGAAGAAAAAGAAAAGGATAGACGCTGGCAACGTCTATCCTTTTTCCGCGATGATTATGCGTTTGTTGTCACGTCATCCGGGATTTGCAAGCCAAGACCTTCGGCAACGCGGCGGCCGTAGTCAGGGTCTGCTTTGTAGAAGTGGCGGATTTGGCGAAGTTTAATTTCTTCTTTTGTCACTTGTTTCAATGATTCGACAATGTTTTTCACAAGGCGCGCTTTTTCTTCTTCGCTCATGAGACGGTATAAGTCGCCTGCTTGCGTATAATGATCATCGTCGTCATATGGCACGCTTTCTGCCACGCCGGATACCGGGAATGGGGTCGTTTTATGTTCTGGCACTTCTGTCGGTCCGCCGAAGCTGTTTGGTTCGTAGTTGACCGAACCGCCGCCATTATTGTCAAAGCGCATGAAGCCGTCACGTTGATAATTGTTTACTTCCACGCGCGGGCGGTTGATCGGAAGCAAGTTATGGTTCACGCCGACGCGGTAACGGTGCGCATCCGCATAAGCGAACAAACGGGCTTGCAACATTTTATCCGGTGATGGTTCAACGCCAGGAACAAGGTTTCCAGGAGAGAATGTCGCTTGTTCGACTTCGGCAAAATAATTTTCTGGATTGCGGTTTAATACCATACGGCCGACTTCAATTAACGGATAATCTTTATGTGACCAAACTTTTGTGACGTCAAATGGATTGAAACGGTATGTTTTTGCGTCTTCTAACGGCATAATTTGCACATATAATGTCCAAGATGGATAGTCGCCTTTTTCGATGGCGTTATATAAATCTTCCGTATGGTAATCCGGATTTTCTCCGGCGATTTTAACCGCTAGTTCCGGATCCATGTTTTTCACGCCTTGGTTTGTTTTAAAGTGGTATTTTACCCATACCGCTTCGCCTTTTTCATTCACCCATTTGAATGTATGGCTTCCGTATCCGTTCATATGGCGGTATGTCAATGGGATGCCGCGATCCCCGAACAAATAAGTGACTTGGTGCAAAGATTCCGGAGATAAAGACCAGAAATCCCACATTGCTGTCGGATTTTTCAAATGGGTGCGCGGGTCGCGTTTTTGTGTATGGATAAAATCCGGGAATTTAATCGCATCACGAATGAAGAAAATCGGTGTGTTGTTGCCGACGATGTCATAGTTTCCTTCTTCGGTATAAAATTTGACGGCAAAACCGCGCGGGTCGCGGACTGTATCCGCAGATCCCAATTCACCGGCGACAGTAGAGAAGCGGACGAATACAGGCGTGCGTTTGCCAACACCGTTAAACACTTTCGCTTTTGTGTATTTCGACATATCGTTTGTTACTTCGAAATAGCCGTGCGCACCAGCGCCTTTCGCATGGACAACACGTTCTGGGACACGTTCTCTATTGAAGTGTGCTAACTTTTCGATAAGATGTACGTCTTGGATTAATGTCGGGCCAGGATTGCCGGCCGTTATCGAGTTTTGGTTATCGCCAACAGGTGCTCCCCAACTAGTTGTGAGCTTTTTTGTATCTGCCATCGTTTGTTCCCCCCGTTTCCATTTTTGCTTTCACTTATAAATGATAACATTTATCAATCAAAAGTCAATACTTTTTTATAATTATTTTAAATAAATATATATATTAAAAAAGAAATAAATAGAATAAAATATTAGTTTTTTATTTTATTGCTAAATTTTTCCTTAAGAATTGTTAAAAAGTGATGAGTGCTTTTTGGAATATAACGATTTTTTTCAATAATTGCTGCTGCTTCTGCGTAAATGGAAGAATCAGCAATATCCAGTACACAAATGTCTGGAAGGCAGAAAAAAGAAACGGTCGATTTCGGAACAATAGTGGCTCCGATCCCTTTGGAAACGAGGGAGAGCAAAATCGTTGCATCAGGGCACTCGCAAATGATTTTTGGTTCGAAGCCGTGGCGCCGGCATTCATTAATGACAAGTTCGTATTGTCCCTTTCCTTGAATACGGTGAAGGAGAAGAAGAGGAATATCAGCAAATTCTTTCATATACACGTACGGCTTGGAAATGTTCCATTGCCTTGGAAAAACAGCAATATAAGGATCGTTTGGCAGATGAATCATTTCGTAATGATGCGAATCGATAGGAAGGCGGACGATTCCAATATCAATTTCCCGCTGCCTCAATAACTCGCAGATGGAAAAACTATCTCCTTCACGTAAATGAAACTTTACATTTGGAAATAATTGGTGAAAAGGTCGGATGATTTCTGATAAATAATAAAAGCATGATTTAACACAACCGATAGATAGCACACCACTTGTTCCGTCTTCCATTTCGCGGACTTCTAAAATAGCGTCTTCTAATTGATGAAGCAGCTGTTTTGCTTTTTTATATAAAATTTTCCCTGGCGCTGTTAATTCCAGTTTTCTACCATTTCTTTCTAACAACGTAATTCCCAGAGTTTCCTCCAGCTGTTTTAGCTGTTGGCTTAACGGTGGCTGTGCCATATGCAGCTTTTTAGCCGCTTTGGTAATTTGTCCTTCTTCCACAATTGTTGCAAAATATTTTAATTGTTTTATATCAATCATGCTTGTTCCCCCTCTTGTATACATTTTTTATATAATTAACCAATATTTTTTATATTTTTCATATATGAAATCATATGTTATATATTAATTATAAAAATTCAGAAAATAAAAAATAAAACAAAAAGGAGGTGAGTCCCCAAGTTTAAGAAAGCGCTTACTATCTTAATTATACATTAAAACGGACAAAGATGTAGGAGGGATAACGAATGCCGGCAAAAACAGGTAAAGAATATATCGAACGTTTAAAAAAAGCGAAAAGTAATGTCTATATTCATGGAGAAAGAGTGGAGGATGTTACCGAGCATCCAGCGTTTAAAAATGTTATCCAATCGATGGCACGCCTTTATGATCTTCAATACGAAAAGCAGGAAAAAATGTTATATACATCACCGACAACGGGAAACAAAGTGAGTATAACGTATATCCAGCCTACGACGAAGGAAGAGTTGATCGCCAGACGGGAAGCAACGCAAGAATGGGCGCGCACTTCCGCAGGAATGATGGGGCGTTCCCCTGATTACTTGAACGCGGAAGTGATGGCGATGGGAGTGGCCAATGACTTGTTTGCTGAAGATGACCCGATGTTTGCTGAAAATGCGAGAAATTATTATGAATATGCACGTGAAAACGATATTAGCCTTACACATACGCTCATTCATCCGCAGATGAACCGTTCAAAAGCCCAACATGAACAAAAAGATGCGAATGTCCCTTTGCATTTAGTAGAAAAAAGGAAAGACGGCATTATTGTTGAGGGTATTCGTCTATTGGCGACGCAAGGTGGAATTACTGACGAAATTTTAGTATTCCCGTCCACTGTCAAAAAATCGGGATCGGGTGAAGACCCATACTCGCTAGCGTTTGCCATTCCCAATAATACTCCAGGTGTAAAATTTATTTGCCGTGAAGCGTTTGACTACGGCAAAAGTCATTGGGATCATCCGTTAGGTTCGCGTTTTGAAGAAGGGGATGCCATCGTTTCATTTGAAAACGTTTTTGTTCCGTGGGAACGCGTGTTTATTTGCGGGAATTCTTCCATTTGCAATCGGACGTTCCGTGAAACGAATGCGGTTGTTCATATGTCTCATCAAGTGGTTGCCAAAAATATTGTGAAAACAGAGTTTATTCTTGGTGTTGTTCTTTGTATTATGGATGCAATTGGTATTGAGCAATTCCAACATGTCAAAGACAAAGGAACAGAAATTATGTTAGTGCTCGAGACAATGCGCAGCCATTTATATCGGGCGGAACATAATGCCAAATTAGACAAATGGGGAACAATGACTCCAGATTTTGCGGCACTTGACGCAGCGAGAAACTGGTATCCGAGAATTTATCCGCGTCTAGCGGAAATTGTGCGCATTCTTGGCGCCTCAGGATTGATGGCGATTCCGGCAGAAGCTGACTTTAACAATGAGGAAATCGGAGCGATTGTGCGAAGAGCGATGCAAGGTGCGAATATCGACGGATATGAACGTGTGCAACTATTCCGGTTGGCATGGGATATGACAATGAGCGCCTTTGGAAGCCGACAAACGCATTATGAATACTACTTTTTTGGTGATCCAATCCGTATGGGAATGACTTATTTTGATAACTATGAAAAAGATTACTATAAAAATTTGATTTACGAGTTTTTAGGAACACCGAAACTTGCTCATGTTTCTGTCAATACTCATTAAATAAAAAATTAGGGGGGCTGAATTGGATGAGGTTTAATATTGTCCGTTGCGCGAGAGCAGTATTAAGAGTAACCGATTTGAACGCTTCTCGTGATTTTTATGAACGTGCTCTTGGCTTTATTGTGACTGAAGCAGACAGCAACCATCTATATTTAAGGGGGTTAGAGGAATACCATCATCATAGTTTATTGTTGAAAAAAGCAGAACAACCTAGTGTTGAAGCCATTAGCTATAAAGTGTATTCCGAAGAAGATTTAGAGGCTTTGTATCACTTTTTCCAACAAAAACAGCTGAATCCGAAATGGATAGAAACAGGGCAACAACATGCAATTGGACGATCTTTCCGTGTTCAGGATATATCGGGGCTTCCTTTGGAATTTTTTGTGGAAATGGATACGGTTGAACGGCTGTTGCAGCGGTATGATTTGTATCGTGGCGCAAGAGTGCAACGGATTGATCATTTTAACTGCATGGTGACAGATGTGCAAAAAGCATATGATTTTTATGTAAAAGAATTAGGGTTTGCTTGTTCAGAATATACAGAAACAGAAGACAGACAGTTATGGGCAGCTTGGCTGCACCGGAAACCGAACGTTCATGATGTCGCATTTATGAATGGAAGAGGGCCGCGCCTTCACCATATTGGCTTTTGGCTTTCTGACCAGCTCAGCCTCATTCATGCCTGCGATGTGCTTGCTTCGCTGGGATATGCTTCAAGCATCGAACGGGGGCCGGGCCGCCATGGGTTGTCCAATGCTTTTTTCCTTTATTTAAGGGATCCGGATGGCCATCGAATTGAATTATATACAGGAGACTATTTAACAAGTGACCCTGATTTTCAACCAATCCGCTGGGATATTAACGATCCGCGCCGCCAAACGTTCTGGGGGCATCAAGCTCCAGACAGCTGGTTTGAAGAGGCATCCACCGTGTTGAATATTCACAACGATCAAGTAGTAGAAGCAACAGAACCAACTTTGACAAAAATGAAACCTACATTCATTATTTAAAATATATTTGGAAGAAAATGGGTCAGAGGGGATACATTTCATTTCTCTTTCCATATGATAAAAATCATTTCTGTCACTGCTTCAAGCATAGCGGCTGCTTACCATGCCTGTGAAAACATGACGGAAATGCCGAAACATGAACGGCAAATATCTTAAAAATGTGGCCTCCTTGTTTAGAACAACGAAAAGAGGAGGCTGCACATATCATTGTGCAAGAGTCTGCCAAACCTGTTCGCACAGCATGGAAGAAGTATAAACCATATATAGGAAGAGTTAAATATGCCACGAAGAAATGGCGGAATGGAAATTGGCAGTGATCATGATAAAACAAGGAGTGAAGAACGTGGACGATCGTACATTTAGAAATGCGATGGGGAAATTTGCAACTGGTGTTACTGTCATTACATCCTCTTTAAACGGCCAAGTGCGCGGGATGACAGCAAATGCATTCATGTCAGTGTCATTAAATCCGAAGTTGGTTCTTATTTCTGTTGGCGAAAAAGCTAAAATGAATTCAGTCATCCAACAAACCGGAAAATTTGCTGTCAATATTTTATCTGATCAACAACAAGCACTCTCTATGTTATTTGCTGGACAATTAAAAGAAGAGCGGAATGTGGAATTTGCTTGGATGGATGGCCATCCGATCTTACCAGATTCCTTGGCCAATATTTTGTGTGATGTTGATATCTCATATATTGCAGGAGACCATACGTTATATGTTGGCAAAGTAACGGACATTTACATGAAAGAAGGAGATCCGCTGTTATTTTTTGCAGGGAAATACTGCACTGTCGCTGGCCTGGCAAATGGGGGATGAGTTAATGAAAGTTTATTGGTAAAGATCAAAATACAGACTTGTCTGCTTGTCAACCTGAATATGTTGGATGGAGTAATTAAACGATCAACAATCTTGAAGCTTGCTTTTATGAAATGTCATCTGATGAAGAAATATCTGTTAATAATGTTAAAATCAGTTATATAAAAATTTAGTTCAGGAAATTTCATATATGATTTACTCGTTGAAAATATATATGATTTTATATATAATATAATTAAAATTCAGAAAATTAAGAAGTGAACGTGAATTTTTTGGGGGGTATTATTTTATGGCTTACGAGGAAATGAAGCAGAGATTAAAGGGCTCCATTGCCCCTGTCATTACACCGTTTGACAGCGAAGGAAACATCGATTTTGAAACGATGAAAAAATTAATTGACTGGCAAATTGAAAGCGGAAGCCACGGAATTTCCGTCACAGGAACATCGGGAGAACCTAGCTCCTTAACGATAGAAGAACGTAAGAAAGTAATGGAAACGGCAAAAAAAGCAGTAAATGGAAGAGTTCCATTTATTCCGGCGACTGGTTCTACGAATCATGCGGAAACGCTTGAATTGACAAAGTTTGCCCAAGAAATTGGCGCGGACGCCGCTATGGTGATTGTACCTTACTATAATAGGCCGTCCCAGCAGGCGCTTTATAAGCATTTCAAAGCTGTCGCTGATTCGGTGGATATTCCGATTATTATTTATAACATTCCAGGAAGAACGGCAGTGAATTTAGAAGTGCGGACAATGGCGCGGCTAGTGGAAGATTGCCCGAATATTATCGGAGCGAAAGAATCCAATAAAGATTTTGAACACGTCAATCGCGTTCTTCTTTATTGCGGCAGAGATTTTCTCTTATTCTCCGGCATTGAGCTGCTATGCTATCCAATGCTGGCGATTGGAGGCGCTGGGTCAATCAGCGCGACAGCGAACGTGACGCCAGCAAAAGTAGCGGAAATGCACAACGCGTGGTTTGAAGGAGACGTGGAACGGGCGCAAAATCTTCATTTTGAACTGATGGAGTTAAACGATATTTTATTCATCGAAACAAATCCAGGGCCAGTAAAGGCAGCGTTAGGAATGATGGGGAAAATTACGCCGAAGTTGCGGCTGCCGCTTGATTTGCCAAGCGAAGAGGTTCAGGAAAAAATCCGGCAAACGCTCGTGAAATATAATTTATTAACGGAAGTCACATCATGATTGTCGGAAGCGTGGTGGAAACGGGTGGCTAAAGCCGTTTTTAAAATTGCGGGAATTTCCTATATGATGGAATCGGAAGTAGATCCAGAGAGAAATACAGTGATTATTGATGGAAAGGAATACAGCGCCAATCAACTGCAGTGGGAAGCACCGGTGTCGGGTGCCATTTATGGCGTACTTTTAAACTACAAAGGGGAATGGGAGCAGTTTCGGGAGCAAATGACGAAGCCGCCGTACCATCACCCTCCTAATGCCCCCATTTTATATATGAAACCAAGCAATACGGTAAATGTGCACGGAGGATGTATTCCGCTGCCAGATGACGTGCCTGAGCTGCAAGTTGGGGCGGCGCTTGGCGTGGTCATTGGGCAAACTGCGACAAAGGTTGCCAAAGAACGGGCATTCGATTATATCAGCGGATATACGATCGTAAATGATGTCACCATTCCACATGAAACGATTTATCGTCCTGCTGTCAAAGAGCGGGCAAGGGACGGTTTTACTCCGGTGGGGCCATGGGTGGTCGAAAAAAAGGATGTGGATGACCCAGATTTGCTCGATATACAGGTGTTTGTCAATGACCGCTTAGTCCAGCATAATAACACGAAACATTTAATGCGTTCTGTAGCGTCGTTATTGGCAGATATTACAGAGTTTATGACATTATATCCGGGGGATGTCCTGCTTGTTGGTGTTCCTGAACGCGCACCGCTTGTGAAAGCAGGGGATTATGTGCGCATTGAAATTGAAAAAATCGGGCGTTTAGAAAATACGGTTGTCCATGAAAGGGATTGGATAAAGGAGACTGGATCTCATGAAACGCGCGCGCATAGCGTTTAACGGTGCTGTTTATGAGGCGGTAGTAGAGGAAAGCGGGCTCTTGAAATTGAGTAATGGACGCGCTGTGAAAGAAGAGGAAGTGACATGGCTTCCTCCTGTTGAGCCGCGGACAATTTTCGCGTTAGGGCTTAATTATGCTGAACATGCGCAAGAATTATCGTTTTCAGCTCCGAAAGAGCCGCTTATCTTTTTCAAAGGAAGAAATACGTTAATTGGACATCGCGGCGAAACGCCAAGGCCTTCCGATGCGGCGTTTATGCATTATGAATGTGAACTTGTTGTCGTTATCGGAAAAATGGCGCGGAAAGTCAAAGCGGAAGAAGCGTATGAATATGTTCAAGGCTATACGATTGCAAACGATTACGCGATCCGCGATTATTTGGAGAATTACTATCGCCCGAATTTCCGCGTGAAGAATCGCGATGGCTGTACGCCGATTGGCCCATGGCTGGTCGATAAGGAAGATATTGATGACCCGATGAACCTCACGCTGCGGACGTATGTGAATGGGAAGCTAGTACAAGAAGGAAATACAAAAGATATGATTTTTAATATTCCAGCCCTAATCGAGTATTTAAGCAGCTTTATGACATTGAATGCCGGCGATATGATACTCACCGGAACGCCAAAAGGGGCAGTCAATGTCAATGTGGGCGATGAGGTGGTCACCGAAATCGAATCAATCGGCCGATTAATGAACAAAATCGTATGACAAAGGGGACGTTTTTATGCCTCACTTTATTTTGGAATACACCGATAATATCGCAAAAGAAGCAAATATTCATGAACTATTGCGCAAAGTTCATCAAGTGCTTATCTCGCGAAGCGATTTGTTTCCGATCGGCGGCATTCGTTCAAGAGCGATTGAATTGAAAGAATATTACGTTGCCGACGGCATAGAGGACGATGCGTTTGTGCATGGCACATTAAAAATCGGCGCGGGACGTTCGGAAGCGGATAAACAAGCAGTTTGTAAGGAAATTTTCAACGTCATGAAAGATCATTTTTCCGCGCTTTACGAAAAACGGTACTTGGCGCTTTCTCTAGAATTATATGAATTTAGTGAATCAGGGACATATAAACATAATAATATTCACCGCCGTTACCAAGAGTAATCACTTACTGGGAGGGAAAAGCATGGCAGGCAAAATTGGCAATGTGCTTCACTATATCAATGGAGAATTTGTTGAAGGCGCTTCAGGCAACTATTTTGAAAATGTAAACCCGTTTACGAACGAAATCATTAATGAAGTGGCGGAAGGATGGAAAGAGGATATTGACGCCGCTGTCCGTGCGGCGAAAGAAGCGTTTGACAATGGCCCGTGGCGGACGATGTCTGTCCAGGAACGAATGACGTATATTTTGCGGATTGCCGATTTAATTGAGAAATATGCGGAGGAAATTTCGTATTTGGAATCGCTTGATACGGGGCTTCCAATCAGCCAAACGAAAAAGCAGGCGGCCCGCGCTGCTGAAAATTTCCGGTTTTATGCGGAAATGGTAAAAAGCCGCATGGTTGGGGAAGCGTATCACGTAGACGGGCAATTTCTCAATTACACCATTTATAAACCAGTCGGTGTGGCAGGATTGATTACGCCGTGGAATGCGCCTTTTATGCTAGAAACATGGAAAGTTGCACCGGCGTTGGCTACTGGCAATACCGTCGTGTTGAAGCCAGCGGAATGGTCGCCGCTGACGGCAAATAAACTGGCAGAAATTATCCATGAAGCGGGGCTGCCCCAAGGGGTATTTAACGTTGTGCACGGCTTTGGAGAAACCGCGGGAGCTTCCCTTGTCGCCCATCCGGATGTACGCCTCATTTCCTTTACTGGTGAAACAACAACAGGATCGGAAATTATCAAAAACAGTGCTGATACGTTAAAAAAGACGTCGATGGAATTAGGCGGAAAATCTCCGGTTATCGTCTTTGCGGACGCGGACGTAGAAAAAGCGCTTGATGCGGTAGTATGGGGCATTTTCTCCTTCAATGGCGAAAGATGTACCGCTAATTCCCGTTTGTTTTTAGAAAAATCGATTTACGATTCGTTTGTCGAAAAGCTAAAGGAACGAGTGAACAACATTTCCATCGGAGATCCAATGGACCCGGCGACGGAAGTAGGGCCGCTTATTCACCGAAAACATTGGGAAACGGTAATGAACTATATTGAAATCGCGAAACAAGAGGGAGCGGAAGTCTATTCGGCAGACGTTCCAGAGGAACTGAAAAAAGGAAACTTTGTGCCGCCTACGCTGTTATTGAATTGTCATAACAGCATGAAAGTGGCGCAGGAAGAAATCTTTGGCCCAGTTATGGCGGTTATGCCGTTTGAAACAGAAGAAGAAGTGATCCGGATGGCCAATGACGTTAAATACGGATTAGCAGCATATGTATGGACGAATGATATAAAACGGGGCCACCGTGTCGCCCAATCGATCGAAAGCGGAATGGCGTGGGTCAACTCGCAAAATGTCAGGGATTTGCGCATTCCATTTGGAGGCACGAAATACAGTGGCATCGGCCGAGAAGGAGGGCATTACAGCTTTGATTTTTATACGGAAGTGCAAGTGATTCATGTTTCTATCGGAGATCACTCTATACCAAAATTCGGGAAAATAAAGCAGCATTCTGCTGCCTCTGCCCAGCGCGGATAAAATAGAAAGATATGTGCTTGTGAGCATATAGCATATAGTATATGATGATGATATGGAACCAAAAACAAAAAACAAAACACAAATTGCCTATGAATATATTCTTTCTCGCATCGAAAGCGGCGTGTATGGCCCGGGATATCGGATCATCATCGATCAAATTGCCCGGGAGCTGAGTTTGAGCAGCATTCCAGTCAGAGAGGCAATCCGTCAATTGGAAGCGGAAGGGTGGATTCAATATAAGCCTTATACTGGTGCGATCGTCAGCAACATTAACGAGAAAGAATATTTAGAAACGTTGTCTGTCTTGGCAGTGCTTGAAGGATACGCGACAGCGCTTAGCTCCAGCAATATGAAGGAGGGGATGATTCAACAATTAGCAGAATTAAATAAAAAGATGGAGCAGGCGCTGCACGAATTTGACTTTGAGCAATTTAGCGAACTCAATTATGAATTTCATGCGCTTATTTACAAACATTGTGGCAATGCATATTTAGAAGAGCAAATTAAGCAAATTTGGCAGCGGATGAAGCGAATCCGCGCGTATGGGTTTACATTTGTGCCGCAGCGGGCCAAGGAATCCATTAAAGAACATGAAGAAATTATCCGTCTGTTAAAGGAACAAGCGCCGCGAAACGAAATTGAGGACTTTGTCCGTCAGCACAAATTAAATACGGCGGAAGCGTTCAAAAATCGCTAATATTATTTCTCCATTCAACTAAAGCAGTACTGCTTTAGTTGAATGGGGCAGATAAGTAATTGTTTTACATTCTACCATATATTATTTCATATATTATGTGTAAATGTCGCTTGTTATTTTACTATTTTGGTATAAATGTCTGTCGCGCAGTTATGCGTAGACTACAAAAATGAAAGCGGTGCCATTAACAAAACGAGAATGTTCAAGGGGGAGTGGATAAGGGATGAGACGTTTTTTATCCGCGATGATATCTATTTTCTGCGTATTTATTCTTGCTTCGTGTGGCAAGGAGCCTTCGAACGCTTCTAAATCTGAAGTTATTAAAATTGGCGGAATCTTTTCTGCTTCTGGGGGAGCTGCGCCATTAGGAAAACCGGAAATGGGAACAGTGAAAATGCTCGTTAAGGAGCTGAACGAAAACGGCGGGGTGAATGGCAAAAAAATAGAATTAATTGCCTATGATGATAAGTCAGATCAAAATGAAGCCGTATTATCAACGAAAAAACTTATTGAGCAAGAAAAAGTCACAGCGATTATTGGCGGCACGATTAGCGGCAATTCACTCGCCATGATTCCGCAAATCGAAAAAGCAGGCATTCCATACATTTCCTTAGCAGCTAGTAAACAAATCGTTCAACCTGATGATCATTCTCCAAGAAATTGGACATTTAAAACGGCACAAGGCGACGATATTGTGATTTCTAAATTGTTAGGCTATTTAAAAGAAAATGGTCTGCAAAAAGTGGCATGGCTCAATGTTGCGAACGCTTACGGAACAAGCGGACATGAAGAATTTAAGCGTTTTGCTCCTGATTATGGGATAAAGGCAGTTATTGAGGAAGAATTTGAAGCAACTGTTGACGATGCAAAAGCGATGCTGACGAGGGTGAAAAAAGCAAATCCGCAAGCAATTATCGTGTGGGGGACTGCTCAAGAATCAGCGGTGATTACAAAAAACATTCATCAGTTAGGTATTAATGTACCAGTTATTGAAAGTCATGGAATCGGTACAAAGAGCTTTATTGATTTAGCAGGCGAAGCGGCGGAAGGAGTCATTTTTCCAGTTGGGCGTATTTTAGTAGCAGAACAACTGCCGGATAGTGACCCGCAAAAAGAAACATTACTGAAATATAAGAAGGATTTTGAAAAAGCATATAACTATGAACCGACTACATTTGGCGGGCATGCGTGGGATGCGTTCCATTTATTAATCAATGCGATCAAAGAAGCAGGAACAGATAAAGAAAAAATAAAAGAAAAATTGGAAAACACAAAAAACTTCGTTGGAATTTCAGGGATTTTTAATATGGATAAAAACGACCATACCGGATTAACAGCAGATAGCTTAGTAATGGTGAAAATCAAAGATGGCAAATTTGTGCTTGCGGAGTAAAACCGCGTAAAAGGGAATTAGATAACTAATTCCCTTTCTTTTACAATAAAAAATTAATTGAAAGGAAGTGCACGGAAGATGGACATATGGAACCAGTTTGTGCAACTGCTTTTTTCAGGGTTGACGGTTGGCAGCATTTACGCATTAGTCGCGCTTGGATTTGTGATTACCTATAGCATTACTGGCATTTTAAATTTGTCTCAAGGTGATTTTGCGATGCTGGGGGCGCTTATTTGTATTTCCTTTGTAAACAGTGGTTTTCCTTTTATTATCGCCATATTGCTTAGCATTGTTTTAGTGATGATCATCGGTGGATTATTTGAAAGATCTGCTATCCATCCGGCGCGGTATTCATCAACAGCTACATTAATTATTATTACGATTGGGGCGGCATTTGTTTTTCGCGGAATTGCAATTTTTGTTTGGGGAACGCAGCCTTATGCGTTGCGGCCGTTTACTGGCAATGATTCTTTACAGATTTTTGGGGCCGTCATTCAAACTCAGAATATATGGGCGATAGGAATTTCTTTAGTAAGTTTAGCAGTTTTATATTTCTTCTTTAATAAAACCTACATGGGAAAAGCGGTGACAGCTTGCGTTGTGAATCCTTTTGCTGCCCGTCTAATGGGAATCCGACCGCGAAAAATGTCATTTGGGGCCATTGTCATTAGCGCAGGGCTCGGGGCATTAGCAGGAATCATTATTGCCCCTATTTCCGGTGCTTCGTATGACATGGGAGTGATGATAGGCCTTAAAGCGTTTATCGCTGCAGTAATTGGAGGGCTGACAAATGCGCCCGCTGCCATTGCCGGAGCGTTTATAATAGGGATTTTAGAAGCGTTTACGGAAGGGTATTTTTCTTCCGGATATAAAGATGCGATTAGTTTCGGATTACTTTTGCTTGTTTTGTTTTTCATGCCAAATGGGATTTTTGCGAAGGCGTCTGGAAAACGAGTATAAGGGGGGAGCAGCATGGGGTTGGATGTAAAGAAAATATATAATGGAAGCACAAAAGGATCGCTTCTGGTTGCTGTCGTTTTGCTTGTCCTGCCACTTGTTTTTTCAACGAATAACTATTTGTTAAGCACAATGATTATGATTGGATTTTATACAATTGTGAGCACAGGATTGACATTGCTGATGGGATACGCAGGGCAAATATCGCTGGGACAAGCAGCATTTTATGGAATCGGAGCTTATACGTCTGCTTATTTCACTACTCACTTTGGGCTTTCTCCGTGGCTTGCCATGATTGCCGGCGCGGTCCTCGCAGCAATGGTGGCGTTTGTCATCGGCATCCCTGCATTCCGGTTAAGGGAACATTACTTAGCATTGGCTACTTTAGGTTTTGGCGTTATTGTATTCACTTTTTTTAAGGAATGGAAAGAAATTACTGGCGGATTAAACGGATTTTTTGGAATTCCCCCTATCCGCCTGTTTGGCATTACCATTCAAACGGATTTTCAGTTTTATTATCTTGTATGGGTTTTCGCATTGGCCGGCATTCTTTTTGCACGTAATATTGTTCGATCAAGAGTAGGCAGAGCGCTGTTATCAATCCATGGAAGCGAAGTTGCAGCTAATTCGTTAGGAGTGAACATAACAAAATACAAGCTGCAAATGTTTATGATCAGCGCCGTTTATGCGTCCATTGCGGGCAGTTTATATGCGCATTACGTTACATTTATTAACCCGCAATTATTTGAAATGATAACATCTATTTATTTTTTAATTATGGTTGTAATCGGTGGAAATGGAAGTATATGGGGTGGTTTGATTGGCGCGACAGTATATGTATGTTTAGGAGAACTGCTAAAAGAGATCGTCCCGTTATTTATTCCGAATGCCAGTGGGGAATTTGAGATTGTATTTTTCGGAATTTTGCTTGTTATGATGCTTATTTACATGCCAAACGGATTGTCTCATTCCATATCGAAAATAGTGAAACGGTTGTTACCTGACTGGCGACGAAAGAACGAGTCAATGCTTGTTTCGGAAAATGAGAATGCCGGCTCTGTAGGGGGAGAACGTCTATGAAGGAAAATGTGCTTTTACAAGTCCATCAATTATCAAAATCGTTTGGAGGCGTCCATGCCATACAGGGAGTTTCGTTTCACGTTCATGCTCGAGAAATAGTTGCGGTCATTGGACCAAACGGGGCAGGTAAGACGACGTTGTTTAACGTCATTACAGGTATTCTTCGGCCGACGAGCGGCTCGATTGTTTTCAAAGGGGTTTCCGTCGTTGGCAAAAAGCCTTTTCAGCTTGCACAGCTAGGCATGACGAGAACGTTTCAAAATCTTCAAGTGTTTGAAAATATGACCGTCATTGAGAATGTGATGGTTGGTCTGCACACGCGGTTAAAAACTGGGATATTCAGCGCCGGGTTTCGTTTGCCGCGGGTGTCAAAAGAGGAGAAACAAGCGTTGGAACAAGCGTTTGCGTGTTTGCGACAAGTCGGGATTGAACATCTTGCTTTTGAAAAAGCCGACATATTACCGTACGGAATGCAGCGGTTAGTGGAGCTGGCACGAGCCGCTGCTTCCAATCCTTCCCTTATTTTATTAGATGAGCCGATGGCGGGGTTAAATCCGCAAGAATCAAACAAGTTAGTGGAAGTTTTATTGGAGATGAGAAGCAATGGCATGACATTTTTATTTGTCGAGCATGATATGGAAACGGTAATGTCCATTGCGGACCGGATCATTGTTTTAGATTATGGAAAGAAAATTGCAGAGGGAAGCCCTGAAGAAATTGCCCAGCATCCGGATGTTATTAAAGCATATTTAGGGGAAGAGGAGGTGATATAGATGCTGACGTTAAATCATCTTCATGTTTATCATGGGCATTTGCATGTGCTAAAAGGCATTCATTTGCAAATCGGTAAAGGGGAAATTATGGCGATTGTGGGGGCAAACGGTGCAGGAAAGAGCACGCTGCTGGGCACTATTGCTGGCATATATTTACCGAAAGAGGGAGAAATGATTTTTGAAAACGAGGTACTTCCTTATGGTAAAGTAGAACAGATTGTTAAAAAGGGGATTTGCCTTGTTCCGGAGCGTCGGCAAATTTTTGATGATTTGTCTGTAAAAGATAACTTGCTGCTAGGGGCGTATCATCGATACCGGCATGATTTTCGGCAAGTGATGAGGGATTATGAAAATGTGTTGGACGTTTTTCCAAAATTGAAAACGATGCTAGATAGACCCGGGGGATTGTTGAGTGGAGGAGAACAGCAGATGTTGGCAATCGGGCGGGGGCTGATGGCAAAACCGGCGTTAATGATGTTGGATGAACCTTCTTTAGGTCTTGCTCCCCTGGTTGTGAAAGAGATTATGAAACTGCTCGAACAATTACGAGATCAGTTTGGCATGACTATTTTATTAATAGAACAAAACATACGGGCAGCATTGCAAATTGCCGACTATGCTTGTGTGCTTGATCGCGGCGAAATTGTTATTCAAGGCAAAGCGGATGAGCTACTGCGCGATGAACGGGTAAAAAATGCTTACTTAGGGATTCAAAGAAAAACATTGGAAAACACAAAACATCGCTAAAAAGAATAGAATGAAAAAAGGGTGTCTCAACCGTGTTGGGACACCCTTTATACGCACCGGACAATAAGAGTATAGTATTCCGTTTGTGCCCGAATCCCCTTTTGTATCCGCTTCTTATTATTTTGATTGCAAAACGTCGTGGTCGACGTAGCGTTCTCCGTTAAGTTCGCTAATGACGTTAATGGCCACTTTCGCTCCGTCGCCAGCGGTAATAATGGTATGTACGCTGACGCCGGCTACTGTTCCGGCCGCCCAAATTCCTTCGATATTGGTGCGTCCGTCTGCATCTGCATCGATGACCGTTTTTATGCGCGGCTCTGTTCCTTGCTTTGTTTTCACGCCGATTTTTTCGGCAAGATCGACTGCTATTCCTGTTGCCAAAATAACGTGTTTTGCCTCAAACGTACCGTTGTCTGTTTGAATGCGGAAGCCGTTTTCTGTTTTTTCGATGTTGGTGGCTTGGCCAACGACAAGTTCTGCTCCGAATTTTGCTGCTTGTTTTTTCCCAGTTTCGACTAAATCCGGCCCTGTAGTTTCCACAACGCCATAATGGTTTTCGATCCAAGCGCGTTTGGTGATGCTTTTGTCATTGTCAATTAATACTGTTTTCTTTCCTGCTTTTGCGGTAAAAATGGCAGCGCTTGCCCCCGCGGGACCAGCTCCGATAATGGCGATATCGTACATCGGTTCATCCCCTTTTCGTTAGAATATTCCAACATTTATTATAACATGTTCATTGTTTCCATCCAATTAATATGAATCGCATCTCTTTTATTTAAAATAATTATAATTTGATATTGATTATTTAAAAATAATATGTATAATAAATGATAGCGATAATCATTTCGTAAACAGTTAAAGGAGAGCGAAAACATGCGAAAACAAGTGATTTGCGAACAATGCCATCAACCGATTCGCCGGTTGAAACATTCTATCCTTTGCCGCTGCGGAACGAAAATTATTCAACATAAATAAGTATATAGGTATTTGGAGGGACTGTGCTTCTTAGTTGGCCAGTCCCTTTTTTATGATAATGAGAATCTTTTTCATAAAAATGTTGACAATAGGAAATTGTCTCAATACAATTTTAATTGATAATAATTATTAAAATCATTTAGGGTGCATTAGAGGAAAAAAACGATGAAAAAGCTGTTTATATTATTCGTCATATTAGCAGTTGCATCTTTATTTATCGGTGTCCAGCATATTTCACTTGCCGATTTGCTGATGTTGAAAGCGGATGACGTAGAAGTATTAATAATCAGCCGGATTCCGCGATTGATCAGCATTATTATTGCGGGTGCCAGCATGAGTATTTGCGGGCTAATTATGCAGCAGTTAAGCCAAAATAAGTTTGTCTCGCCAACGACGGCGGGGACGATGGATTGCGCAAGGTTAGGAATTTTAGTGTCATTGATTTTGTTCGCTTCCGCAGGTCCGCTGCTGAAAGTTACGGTCGCATTTTTATTTGCTTTTGCCGGTACGATGATTTTTATGAGAATACTTGAAAAAGTGAAATACAAAGACGCCATTTTTATTCCGCTTGTCGGTTTAATGTTTGGCAATATCATCAGTTCCATGACAACATTTTTCGCGTATAAGTACAATTTAATCCAATCCATTTCGTCATGGCTGCATGGCGATTTTTCCATGATTATAAAAGGGCGGTATGAACTGCTTTACTTAAGTGTTCCGCTTATGATTGTCGCTTATATGTATGCGAACCGTTTTACGATAGCAGGAATGGGAGAAGAAATCGCGACAAATTTAGGCCTTCATTATCGGTCCATCGTCAATGTTGGATTAATCATCGTGGCTGCTACTTCTTCTGTTGTGGTGCTGACGGTCGGGACACTGCCGTTTTTAGGATTGATTATTCCAAACCTTGTCACATTATATTATGGAGATCATTTAGAGAAAGTCCTGCCTCTGACGGCATTGTCAGGAGCAATTTTCGTGTTGGCTTGCGATATTTTCGGGCGCGTCGTTATTTATCCGTATGAAATCCCGATCGGTTTGACGGTAGGAGTCATTGGCAGCGGCGTATTTTTGTATTTGCTAGTAAGGAGAAGAAAGCAATATGTCTAACAAAACGAAGCTGATCGTGTTAAGCATTGCCGCCTTGTCGCTGATTATGGTGTTTTTGTTTACGGATGTCAAAGGCAACTGGGACTATATTTTTCGGTCAAGAAGTGAAAAAATTGCCGCTATGGTGTTGACAGGATGTGCGATTGCCGCTTCTACCGTCATTTTTCAAACGATCACGAACAACCGGATATTAACGCCGAGCATTATCGGGTTTGATTCGGTTTATATGTTGATTCAGACGTTTGTTGTATTTATTTTTGGGTCGACGACGCTGACAATGATGAACGCGAACGTGCAGTTTCTCGTTTCCGTCGGGTTCATGGTAGGATTTGCGGTATTGCTTTATTCCATTTTATTTAAACAAGAAGAGCAGACGATTTATTTTCTCCTCCTTGTTGGAATGATTATGGGGACATTTTTTCAAAGCGTGACATCCTTTATGCAATTTTTAATCGATCCGAACGAATTTTTTGTGATTCAAGATCGCATGTTTGCGAGCTTTAACAATATGAAAACAGAGCTTTTATTGGTGGCAGGCATTGTCATTGCGCTGATGATTGGCTATATCGTTTCTTACATACGTTATTTAGATGTGCTGTCGCTAGGAAAAGAGCATGCGATTAATTTAGGCGTTCCATATGAAAAAACCGTAAAGCGGCTGCTCATTGTTGTTGCCGTGCTTGTTTCCGTCTCTACTGCGTTAGTCGGTCCGATTACGTTTTTAGGATTCATTGTGGCGAACGTAGCGTATACGTTTTTGCAAACATACCGGCATAGTTACTTGCTTGTTGGCGCGATGCTGTTTGCCATTGTTGCGTTAGTTGGCGGGCAGCTGGTAGTGGAAAGAGTGTTCACATTTTCCACGCCGTTAACGGTGATAGTGAATTTAATTGGCGGAATTTACTTTTTATATCTTTTATTGAGGGAGAGGAAAGCATGGTAGAAGTAAGAGGGGTTTATAAGCAATACGGTGGAAAAAACGTCGTTGACAACGTGTCGATTACGATCCCGACTGGAAAATTAACATCGCTCATTGGGCCGAACGGTGCGGGAAAAAGCACGCTGTTATCGATTATGAGCCGTCTTATCGATAAAGACCGCGGCGAAGTTAGAATTGAAGGAAAAGAAATTAGCCAATATAAAAGCGATGAATTGGCGAAAAAGATCTCCATTTTAAAACAATCAAACCATATTGCAATCCGGCTGACGGTGAAAGAACTCGTTTCTTTTGGGCGGTTCCCGTATTCACGCGGCAGACTGACGCGCGAAGACTGGGAGTATGTCGAAGAAGCGATTCGGTATATGGAGCTGGAGGACTTGCAAGATTGTTATTTGAACGAATTGAGCGGCGGGCAAAGACAGCGCGCCTATATTGCCATGGTGCTCGCGCAAGATACGGACTACATTTTTCTCGATGAGCCGTTAAACAATTTAGATATGAAACATTGTGTGCAAATGATGAAAGTATTGCGAAAATTGGTGGATGAACTTGGAAAAACGATCGTCGTTGTCATGCACGACATTAATTTTGCGTCCTGTTATTCTGATTATATTGTTGCCCTTAAAAACGGGAAAGTGGTTCGCGAGGGAACAGCATCAGAAATTATGAGCAGCGGCGTATTGCAAGGCATTTATGATATGGACGTTCATATTGAAACGATCCATGATAAGAAAATATGCGTTTATTTTGCATAACTCTGTTTTTCATATAGCTTTTTTCGCATATATTTCGCGAGACTGGGCGCCCCTCGCGGAAAGGTGCGGGAAAGCTGTTGAAAATAAATATTATTATGATATAAAAACAAGGGGGATCTCTGATGCTAAAAAAACGTTGGTTGCCGATTTTCGTGGCGTTTTTCACTGCCATATTGCTGGCAGCGTGCGGGGGGAACGAAGACAATGCAAAAAACGCAAGCAGCTCGAACCCGAAAAACGATAGTGAAGAAATAACGATCAAGCATGAATTAGGGGAAACAAAAGTAAAGAAAAAACCAGAAAAAGTCGTTGTCTTTGACTTCGGCGTTCTTGATTCATTGGATAAGCTTGGTGTTGAAGTGACCGGCGTTCCGAAAGCAAACCTTCCATCTTATCTTGAAAAATATAAAGATAGTAAGTATGAAAACGTTGGAGGATTGATGGAACCAGATTTTGAAAAAATAAATGAAATCGCTCCAGATTTAATCATTATTTCTGGACGCCAAGCCAATTCCTATGAAAAATTTGCCGAAATTGCCCCAACGGTTTATATGGGAATTGATACGAAAAACTATATAGACTCTTTCGCGAATAATATGAAAACGTTAGGTAAAATCTTTGGAAAAGAAAAAGAAGTCGAAAAGGAATTAGAAAGCATTAATAAACAAATCGAAGCGGTCAAAGCGAAGGCGGAAAAAACGAGCGGCAAAGCGCTTATTGTGCTCACGACTGGCGGAAAAGTAAGCGCATACGGCCCAGGGTCCCGCTTTGGGATTATTCATGACGTGCTTGGCATTAAACCGGTCGATGCGAATATTGAAGTATCGACACATGGCCAAAGCATTTCATTTGAATATATTGCTGAGAAAAACCCGGATTATTTATTTGTGGTGGATCGCGATGCAGTAGTGGCAGGAAAACCGTCGGCAAAACAAACGATTGAAAACGAGCTGGTGAAAAAGACAAACGCTTATAAAAACAATCACATCATTTATTTAAATCCGAACTATTGGTATCTTGCCGGCGGCGGCCTCATTTCTGTTGCGGAAATGATCAATGAAGTGGAAAAAGGCATCGAATAATGGCATTCAGCGGCTAACCTTGGAAAGAAAAGAATGGTTAGCCGTTTTATTTTTGTTTGCCCTATCCTTGTGCGCATCGGAAATATCATTTGGTTGGCGGAAAATTATGCTCTTCGTCCAGTGAGCTTGGATCGCCGGAATACAGTTTTTCTTTTTATCTATATGTTAACCTATATATAAAATATAGTTGACATTAAATGTGTCATCAGGCAAAATAGAAGCAAACATCGGATGGGAGGAAAAGAAATGAAAACGAAATCGCTGCTGCTGGCGGCGCTGTTTGCCGCGCTTACGGCCATTGGTGGATTTATCAAAATCCCGATTCCCTATGTGCCGTTCACGTTGCAAATTGCTGCTGTTTATTTAGCGGGATGTTTATTGGGGCCAAAGCTTGGAATGTTGAGCCAGCTTGTCTATGTGCTTGTTGGTCTTGCCGGGGCTCCTGTATTTGCCGAAGGAGGAGGCCCTAGCTACGTGCTTCAGCCGACGTTTGGCTATTTGATCGGTTTTGCTGCGGGAGCCTATGTCAATGGATGGCTGATGCAAATCTTTCAATTTCGCAAAGCGGCAACGGTTTTTCTCGCGAACTTATCTGCTCTTTTTACCGTTTATTTGTTTGGCTGCTCTTGGTTGTACATAACGATGAAATGGATTGTGGAAAAGCCGCTTACCATTGGACAAACGTTATGGTTTGGCTTTTTGCTGCCCGTGCCTGGTGATCTATTGTTATGTGCGGTTTGTTCCGTTTTTGTTGCCCGTATGCTGCCGCGCATCCACAGCGTCATTCGTAAGCAGGAGGTGGTTTCCTAATGGGAAAAGCGATATTTATCACAGGAACAGGAACAGAGATAGGCAAGACGGTAGCAACTTCTTTTCTCACGTTTGTTTTTCAGACGTTAGGGCTGAGAACAAAAATATTTAAGCCAATTCAAACTGGCTTGGCGGAAGATGGCGTTTCATTTGCTGATCAGCATTGGTACGAAAAAGTCGTGGAACTGCCGCAATCAGAAGGACTGTATTATATGGAACCCGCTGTTTCGCCGCATTTGGCAGCAACGCTAACCAATACGACTATCGACCCGGCATTGATAGCGGAAAAAATCGAACAATGGAAACGTCAATACGACATCGTTCTTGTCGAGGGTGCGGGAGGATTGGCGGTCCCGTTAATAGAGAAAGAGCAGGGATTTTATATGACCAACGATTTGATTCGGGAATGCAACATTCCCATTATCATCGTTTCTTTATCAGGACTTGGCGCAATTCATCATACAGTGACAACCGCATCTTATGCACAGCAGCAAGGCATTCAAGTCCTCGGATTGATTTTTAATCAATTTGATCCCGAAAGCATCATTCATGCCAATAATATTCAGACAATACAAAAAATATTAAAATTTCCGGTCATCGCCACATTGCCATCCCTTGCGGATGTGTCGAAGCATGCGATGATGGCATTGGCGGAGCGCTGGCTGGAGGGAAACAAGCAAAAGCAGTTGCTGCGGGAGGTGTTGTCCGTTGAGGTATAGTTATGAACAATTAGAGCAATGGGATAAAGAGTATGTGTGGCATCCGTTTACGCAGATGAAAACATATGTGCAAGAACATCCGCTTATTATTGAGCGGGGGAGCGGAAGCTACTTATTTGACGTCAATGGAAACAAATATTTGGACGGATATGCATCATTATGGGTAAACGTCCACGGCCATAATGATCCTGAATTAAATGAAGCTTTGCACATGCAAATCGAAACGATCGCGCATTCGACATTGCTTGGGTCGGCCAATGTGCCTTCGATTTTATTGGCGAAAAAACTGGTTGAGCTTTGGCCGGGGCTTTCTAAAGTATTTTATTCCGACACGGGAGCCGCTGCGGTGGAAATTGCGCTAAAAATTGCATATCAATACTGGCAAAACATCGATCCTGTCCGGTACGCGAAAAAAACAGCATTTGTCTCGTTAAGGGAAGCGTATCACGGCGATACGATCGGAGCAGTCAGCGTTGGCGGCATGGAACTGTATCATCGCATTTTCCAACCGCTGCTGTTTGAGCGGATCGAGGTGCCATCCCCGTATGTGTATCGTATGAGCGAATACGGAAATGAACAAGAAATTGTGCAATACTGTTTACAGCAGTTAGAACACGTGTTGGCTTCGGAACAGGAGCGCGTCGCCGCAGTAATCGTGGAACCGCTTGTGCAAGGGGCGGCGGGGATTATCACGCATCCGCGCGGCTTTTTAAAAGGAGTGGAGGCGCTTTGCCGCCGGTATGGAGTTTTGTTGATTTGCGATGAAGTGGCGGTCGGATTTGGAAGAACGGGAACGATGTTCGCTTGTGAACAAGAACAAGTAACACCGGATATCGTATGTTTAGGGAAAGGAATCACCGGCGGTTATTTACCGCTCGCTGCCACATTAACAACTAATCAAGTGTATGAAGCGTTTTTAAGAGAAGCCGACGAAAACAAGACATTTTACCATGGCCATACATATACAGGAAATCAGTTGTCTTGTTCGGTCGCTTTAAAAAATATTGAACTTATGGAAAAACGGCAGCTTGTCGAAAACGTCCGGAAAAAAGCGGAATTCTTGGCGAAGAAGCTAGAGATGCTTTATGAACTTCCAATTGTCGGAGATATTCGCCAAAAAGGATTAATGACAGGAATTGAAATTGTTCAAGACCGAAACACGAAGGAGATTTTTCCTCGCTCGGAAATGATTGAGCACCGTATCATCCTTGAGGCCAGAAAACGCGGATTGATCATCCGCCCGCTCGGGCCGGTGCTCACGTTCATTCCGGTGTTAGCAATGACAGAAGAACAGATGGAAACAGCAGTTTCTATCCTCTTCGATTCGATCGCAGAAATGGCGAAAGCTGTTCGCTAATGGTTTCCATCGCTGCCTAGTGAGCCTTGGCAGCCTATTTTTGTCCAAAACGGTCAATCGCCTATGCCCTTGGCGTTTGTCCTACATATGCTGAAAGAGAAGAAGCAAACCAATCAGCAAAGGAGAGAAGAACATGAATGATATTAGCTTGCAAGACACAAGAATATGGGGCTTTGGGCGCCCATGGGGTTTTGGCGGTTTTGGCGGTTTTGGAGGCTTTGGTCGCCCGTTCTTTGGCGGCCCATTCTTTGGCAGCCCGTTTTTTGGCGGTTTTTTAGGCGGATTGTTGGGCGGCGCGCTAACAGGTCCGTTCTATGGCGGTTTTGGTGGTTATCCTTACGGCCCAGTGTGGTGATAAACATTGCTTGAGCCTGCCGATCACACGGCAGGCTTTGCGCTTTTTCGAAAGATCCATATTATCTTAGGAAAAAAATGGGCTGCTTTCCTGTTTCTTTTGTCCTTCATTCACATAACCTATTTGTGTCCAGTATTGGTTTAGGGAAGGAGGAATGGTGATGGTATATCCGCGCGTATTTTTCGGCGGTCCGTTTTTAGGCGGTTTTCTGGGCGGATTGCTTGGCAGCGCGCTGGCGTTACCGCTTTACGCCCATCCAAGACCGTATTATCCGTACTTTCTATATGGATGATTTTGGTATTAATATAATGAAACATGTGTAAAAAAGCCATGATGTATAATCATGGCTTTTTCGCTGCTGGAAGGCGCACATTACTGAACCGTCGTTTGGTATGGAAATTGGCTTGTGTATCCTTGGAATTGCTGATACGATTGTTGCAATTTTTGCGGATCAGCTGTTTCAAGTTTGTACCAGCCTTTTTGAAACATTAAATTGTACAGTTCACGCTGGCAGTTTTGCGTTTCTGTAAAAATGTTAAGCATATCTTGATATAATTGTTGGTGGCTTGCTTCGTGCAAAAAGACACTGTACGATGAGGTCATATATTTTTCTGTCGCCAACATATCGTTAAGAAAGTCGCGATCGTTCATTTGCGGCGTTTTGGGCACTTGTGTTTCCGGATTTTGAACTTGGTTTTGGTTCATATCATATTCCCTCCTTTTTGCTATTGCATTGGCGTTTTAGGCCGGCCTGTATTTTGCAGATGGCTTAAAATTTGTTGGTAATGGCGCTGATGCATTTGCCCGGCCTTTTCGATCGCGGCGCTGACTTCTTTGTCTTGGCATTGCGATGCAAAAAAGTGGGCTTTTTTCATCGCGAGCAAATTCCACGACAGCATATCAGTGAAATAAAGTGCGTCTTTTGTTGAAATGATTTGCGGCGGCTGCGGCATAGCCGATGGTTGTTGCGTGTTCATTTGTTGTTGCATAAACGCTGCTCCTTTCTTAAAAGTGTTCGCTATTAAATTATCCGTTTCGTGGAAAATTATGCATATATAGAAAATAAACTGTATCGAAAAAACAAACGTATTCAACGCCAAGGAAACATGATACAATAATAAGAAATGAATGCGTTTTCATAAAGGAGGCACAATGATGGAACAAGTAATGCGCAACTTTTTTTTATTCTTGTCCAAAAATAAACCATTAACGAGGCTGGCGAAAAAATATGGGCTTCGTTTTGGTGCCTCGCGGTTTGTCGCTGGAGAGACGATTGAACAAGCTGTGGAAGTGATCAAACAATTGAACAAAAAAGGGATGGCTGTGACGGTCGATTACTTAGGAGAGTTTGTCGATAACGAGCAAGAAGCAAACGATATGGCCGATCACTGCATTGAGGCAATTGAAGCGATTCACAGAGAAAAGCTTGATGCACAGCTTTCGCTGAAAATGACGTCAATGGGGCTTGACATTTCTGAAGAACTTGTCATGCGCAACATGAGGCGCATTTTAGATACAGCAAAACTGCACGATGTGTTTGTGACGATCGATATGGAAGATTATTCTCGCTGCCAAAAAACGCTCGATATTTTTAAACGGTTGAAAACGGAATACGATAACGTCGGAACAGTGCTGCAAGCGTATTTGTATCGCACGGTATCCGATATAGAAGATTTAAAAAATTACCATCCAAATTTGCGGCTTGTCAAAGGGGCGTATAAAGAACCGCCGGAAGTGGCGTTTCCAGACAAAAAAGATGTGGATGAAAACTTTAAAAAAATCATCAAAATGCATTTATTAAACGGAAACTATACGGCAGTCGCCACCCATGACGATGCGATCATCGAGTACACAAAGAGGCTTGTGAAAGAATATAATATTCCGAACAGCCAGTTCGAGTTCCAAATGTTATACGGAATTCGCCCAGAGCGCCAGGAACAGATTGCGCGCGAAGGATATACGATGCGCGTTTACGTTCCGTATGGCACAGACTGGTATGGATACTTTATGCGCCGTCTCGCAGAACGACCAGCAAACGTTGCGTTCGTTTTAAAAGGCGTGTTGCGTAAATAAGAGCAAAAGGATGTCTCCATTAATGGAACATCCTTTTTTATATTCTTTCTTATTTGCGGGAAACTATCTTGTTTCGCGGCGGGTTCTTTTGGGCCAAACAAGCTTGCAAGTACGTTTGTGCAGAGCATTCGGACACTGTGTATGAAAAAGTTATTCACTCGCTCTGCATGTTGTGCTTCTTATATTGCTGGTTTTGGCTCGTCTTTTTTCCTCCGCCATCCCTTTCCACTGTCGGACCAGCGTTACCCTTAACGCTTGCTGCGCTGACTGCTCTTTCCGAAGGGTTCTTTTTCAATTTTGCCATCCGTCTCACCCCCTTTTATTATCGTCACCAAAAAATAATTTCTTATGAATACAAAATTTGTTAAGTTTATATATTGCGAAAATTAATAATATATTTTATATTTAATAACAGAAGCAATTTTCACGGCATATTTTTTTAGGTATAAAATGAATGATTGTTCATTCAATATGTGAGGGGGAAAAGGAATGGTGAAGCGCATTCAAAAGGCGGCCGTGCTTGGATCTGGTGTGATGGGTTCAGGAATTGCGGCACATTTAGCGAATGTGGGGATACCGACATTGCTTCTCGATATTGTTCCGCGCGAGTTGACAAAGGAAGAGGAAGCAAAAGGGCTAACACTTGAACATAAAGAAGTACGCAACCGTCTTGCTAATCAAGCATTGCAAAAGTTGTTGAAACAAAAGCCGGCGCCGTTTATGTCCAAATCCAATCTTGCTCTTATTGAAACAGGAAATTTTGCGGATGACTTTCACCGTCTTGCTGAAGTGGATTGGATTATTGAAGCAGTCGTGGAAAATTTAGAAATTAAGAAAAGCGTATTTGCAATGGTGGATGAAGTAAGAAAACCGGGAACGATCGTCAGCTCGAACACTTCGGGAATTTCGATCGAAACGATGGCAGAAGGCCGTTCCGAAGACTTTAAAAAACATTTTTTAGGAACGCATTTCTTCAATCCGCCGCGCTATCTAAAGCTGCTTGAAATCATTCCGACGAAAGATACAGATCCAGAAGTTGTTTCATATATGAAAACATTTGGCGAAGAAGTGCTTGGCAAAGGGGTTGTCATGGCGAAAGATACGCCAAATTTCATTGCAAACCGAATCGGCACGTATGGCTTGCTAGTAACTGTTAGAGAAATGATGAAGGGCGGATACAGCGTCGGAGAAGTCGATTCGCTTACAGGGCCGCTGATTGGCCGCCCGAAAAGCGCAACATTCCGCACGCTTGATGTCGTCGGCTTGGACACATTTATTCATGTTGCCAATAACGTATTTGAAAAAGTAGAAGGGGAAGAAAAAGAGGCGTTTCGCGTTCCGGATTTTATGAAAGCGATGCTGGAAAAAGGGTGGATCGGCAGCAAATCAGGGCAAGGCTTCTTTTGGAAACAAGGAAAAGATATTTTGGAGCTTAATTATGAGACGCTGGAATATGAGCCGCGCAAAAAGCTGACGACTCCAGCGGTGGAAGCGAGCAAGCAGGCGAAAAAGCTGAATGATAAATTGAAAGCGCTTGTATATGCGGATGACCGCGCTGGAACGTTCCTTTGGAACATCATTGCTCCAGTTCTCCTCTATTCTGCGAAATTGCTTGGCGAAATCGCTGATGACATTGTCGCTATCGACCGCGCGATGAAATGGGGATTTGGCTGGGAGCTTGGTCCGTTTGAAATGTGGGATGCGCTTGGTGTTGAGCAATCTGTCCGGAAAATGCAAGCAGAAGGATTGGACATTCCTTCGTGGGTAACGGATATGCTTGCGGCTGGCTTCCCGTTTTTCTACAAATCGGAAAAAGGGCAAGTATTTTATTATGATCGCGGAGAATACAAGCCAATTCATGAAAACCCGAAAGTCATTCACATAAAGCGCTTGAAGGAACAAAGAGATGTCATTAAGAAAAACAGCGGCGCAAGTTTAATCGATCTTGGCGATGATGTTGCATTGTTAGAGTTCCACTCGCCAAATAACGCGATCGGTACGGATATTGTGCAAATGATTAACTATGCCCTTGAGGAAGTGGAGAGGAACTATAAAGGGCTTGTCATCGGCAATCAGGGAAAAAACTTCTGTGTCGGTGCAAACCTTGCGATGATTTTAATGGAAGCACAAGATGACAACTATTTTGAAATTGAGCTTGCTGTTCGCCAATTCCAACAAGCAATGATGAATATTAAGTATAGCACGAAGCCAGTCGTTGCCGCGCCGTTTGCGATGACGCTCGGAGGCGGTGTGGAAGTTTGCCTGCCATCATCCCGAATTCAAGCCGCGGCGGAAACGTATATGGGACTTGTCGAAGTCGGCGTCGGCCTCATTCCTGGCGGCGGCGGAAATAAAGAGCTTTATATCAAATATTTAAATAGTCTGCCAAGCGGAGTTCATTTCGATTTGCAGCAAGTAGCGAATAAAGTGTTTGAAACGATCGCGCTGGCAAAAGTATCCGGATCTGCGGCAGAAGCGCGTGAACTAAATTTTTTAAATCAGCGTGATGGCATTACGATGAATAGCGATCATTTAATTCATGATGCGAAGCAGGCGGTCATTTCTCTTTATGATCAAGGTTATCGTCCGCCTGTTCGCAAAAAGGTGCCTGTTGTCGGCGAAACAGGTTATGCGGCGATGCTGCTTGGCGCGCAGTCGATGTATCACTCTGGATACATTAGTGAACACGATTTGAAAATTGCGAAAAAACTTGCGTACGTCATTGCTGGCGGAAAAGTCCCGTACGGCACGGAAGTTGATGAACAATATTTGCTTGATTTAGAAAGGGAAGCGTTTTTAAGCTTGGTCGGCGAACCGAAATCACAGGAGAGAATGCAGCATATGCTTGTTAAAGGGAAACCGCTGCGCAACTAATGGGAGACGCGAAGAACGAATATGAAAAAACAGGGGGGACGGTTGTGAGAGAAGCGGTGATTGTTGCGGGAGCGCGCACGCCGGTCGGAAAAGCGAAAAAAGGCACGCTCGCCCATGTGCGGCCGGATGATTTAGGCGCGCTTGTTGTGAAGGAAACGTTGAAACGAGCCGGGAATTACGAAGGAAATATCGATGATCTTATTATTGGCTGCGCGATGCCGGAAGCGGAGCAAGGGTTAAATGTCGCGAGAAACATAGGAGCGCTTGCAGGACTTCCATACACGGTTCCGGCGATAACGATCAATCGTTATTGCTCGTCGGGCTTGCAAGCGATTGCTTACGCAGCGGAGCGCATCATGCTTGGCCATTCGGATACGATCATTGCCGGCGGTGTGGAATCGATGAGCCTTGTCCCGATGATGGGGCATGTAATACGTCCAAACGCGAAACTGGCAGAAGAAGCTCCACAGTATTATATGTCCATGGGACATACGGCAGAGCAAGTGGCGATGAAGTATGGGGTTAGCCGGGAAGACCAAGACGCGTTTGCTGTGAGAAGCCATCAGCGCGCTGCAAAAGCGATCCGCGAAGGCAAATTCAAGGACGAAATTGTCCCGGTTGAAGTGACCGTTCGCAAAGTAGAAAATAACAAGCTTGTCGAGAAAACGATACTTTTCGAAGAGGATGAAGGGGTGCGACCGGATACAAATATGGAAACGTTAGCAAAACTCCATCCGGCATTTTCCGTAAATGGAACGGTAACCGCTGGGAACGCTTCGCAAATGAGCGATGGCGCTGCCGCTGTCATGGTGATGGACCGGGAAAAAGCAGAATCGCTAGGGCTAAAATTGCTTGGGAAATTCCGTTCATTCGCCGTCGCCGGCGTGCCGCCGGAAGTAATGGGAATCGGCCCGGTCGCCGCAATCCCGAAAGCGTTAAAACTTGCCGGCTTAGAACTTTCTGATATCGGATTGATTGAACTAAATGAAGCTTTTGCGTCCCAGGCGATTCAAGTGATTCGCGAGCTTGGGCTTGATGAGGAAAAAGTCAATGTCAACGGAGGAGCAATCGCACTTGGCCACCCACTTGGCTGTACTGGCGCAAAATTGACGTTGTCATTGCTCTATGAAATGCGCCGCCGCAACGTGCAGTTTGGGATTGTCACGATGTGCATCGGCGGCGGCATGGGCGCAGCAGGGGTATTTGAATTAATTTAAATTTATAAAAAAGCGGGCGGTATCATTCCGCCCGGATATATAACAAAAATCACGGGGAGGAGTTACCAATGGCGAAAGCATTAGAAAATGCGATAAAAGGCGGAAGCTTTCTGATTGAAGACATTCCTTGCGAACGTGTGTTTACACCGGAGGATTTTACAGATGAGCATAAAATGATTGCGAAAACAACAGAAGATTATGTCGTTAACGAAGTGCTTCCGCAATTAGAACATTTGGAAAACCATGAATTTGACCGTTCGGTTCAGCTGCTAAGAAAAGCAGGCGAGCTTGGATTGCTTAGTGCGGATATTCCGGAAGAATACGGTGGCTTAGGGCTTGATAAAATCAGCTCTGCACTGATCGGGGAGAAAATGTCGCGCGCTGGGGGCTTCTCGATTTCTCATGGCGCGCACGTCGGCATTGGCTCGCTTCCAATCGTCTTGTTTGGAACAGAAGAACAAAAACGAAAATATTTGCCATCGTTAGCGACTGGTGAAAAAATTGCCGCATATGCATTAACAGAGCCTGGCTCCGGTTCAGATGCGCTAGGCGCAAAAACGACGGCGAGATTAAACGCGGAGGGAACCCATTACATTTTAAACGGCGAAAAACAATGGATAACAAACGCCGGATTTGCCGATGTGTTTATCGTATACGCGAAAGTAGACGGCGAGCATTTCTCCGCATTCATTGTCGAGCGCGGCTTTCCGGGGGTCTCTACCGGGCCGGAAGAAAAGAAAATGGGGATTAAAAGTTCTTCGACCCGTACATTAATTTTGCAAGACGTGCCTGTTCCGAAAGAAAACTTGCTTGGGGAAGTTGGAAAAGGCCATGTGATTGCGTTCAACATCTTAAACATCGGCCGCTATAAACTGGGAGTCGGCGCTGTTGGCGGCGCGAAACGCGCGCTGGAAATTACGCTGCAATACGCGAATCAGCGCCAGCAATTTAAACAGCCGATTTCAAAGTTTTCATTAACACAAGAAAAATTCGCGACGATGGCTTCCCGCTTATATGCCACAGAAAGCTCTGTCTACCGCACTGTCGGCCTGTTTGACGAACGGATGGGCCTTCTTGATGAGGAAAAAGCAAAAGACGGAAAAGAAATCGCGAAATCGATCGCAGAATATGCCATTGAATGCTCGCTGAACAAATTTTTCGCGACGGAAACGTTGGACTATATTGTCGATGAAGGCGTGCAAATTCACGGCGGTTACGGATTTATGCAAGAATATGAAATTGAACGGGCTTACCGCGATTCCCGGATTAACCGGATTTTTGAAGGAACAAACGAAATCAACCGCCTGTTAGTTCCGGGAATGTATTTGAAAAAAGCGATGAAAGGCGAGCTTCCGCTTTTGCAAAAAGCACAACAGCTTCAGGAAGAATTAATCATGCTCGCGCCAGAAGAAGTTGGTGATGGCGTTCTGGAGCAAGAAAAATATTTAGTACGCAATGCAAAAAAAATCGCCTTAATGGCGGCGGGATTGGCAGCGCAAAGATTCGGCCCGAAACTGGAAAATGAACAGGAAATTTTAGTAAACATTGCCGACATTGTGGCGAATATTTACGCGATGGAATCTGCCGTGCTTCGCACCGAAAAGGCAATCAACAGATCCGGGGTAGAAAAAAACAAACAAAAACTTCTTTATACGCAAATTTTCTGCCAAGAAGCGTTCAACGAAATCGAAACACATGCAAAAGAGACGATTGTGGCGGTTGAGCAGGGCGACACATTGCGCATGATGCTGACTGCTTTGCGTAAATTAACGCGCTATACCCCAATCAATATCATCGCGAAAAAACGGGAAGCAGCAGCGGCGCTCATTGAAGCGGAACGTTATATTGTGTAATAATGTAAAGTACCAGACTTGTTCTGGTACTTTACTTGTAAAGGATGGTGAAATATGTCATTCACTTTTTATTGGTATCCAAAATGCGGCACATGCCGGAAAGCAAAAAAATGGCTCGATGAACATCACATCGCTGTCCGGGAGATACATATTGTCGACAACCCGCCGGCAAAAGAGGAATTGACGGAACTTTACCGCAAAAGCGGACTGCCGCTGAAAAAATTCTTTAACACAAGTGGCATGAAATATCGTCAGTTAGGGTTAAAAGATAAAGTGAATACCGCTTCGGAAGAAGAACTTCTGGAATTGCTCGCTTCCGATGGCATGTTGGTCAAGCGTCCGATTTTGACAGATGGAAATCATGTTATCGTTGGGTTTAATGAAGAACAATATGAAAAATTTTTTGGACAAAAATAACGAATTCGGTGAGTTTTTTGATAAAATCGGTTATTATTATAAAGAATACAATATTAAAAAAAATATAATCTGTTAATGGAGGGATGCGATCATGAATACGCCAAAGGAATTACGTTATTCGGAAGAACATGAGTGGGTGCGCGTCGAAGGGGATAAAGTGCGCATCGGCATTACTGATTTTGCGCAATCTGAATTAGGCGACATCGTTTTTGTTGAGCTGCCGGAAGTAGGTACAGAAATTACGGCAAATGAACCGTTCGGCAGCGTGGAGTCTGTAAAAACGGTTTCCGAACTTTATGCGCCGATTAGCGGCAAAGTAGTAGAAGTGAATGAAGCATTAAATGATAATCCAGAATATGTAAATGAATCTCCATATGAAAAAGCGTGGATGATTGTTGTTGAGCCTTCCGATATCAGCGAGATCGATAATTTATTAACAGCAGAGCAATATGAAGCAATGGTAAAAGAAGGATGATTATTTCCATAAATTACTATTGCTGATTACGCGAGCAATGGGCATCCTATATACATAACGAATAAAAAGGATGCCCATTGCTGTCCGCAAAAGCAATGGAGTTAATAAAACTTTGCATTGGTGAAAATGAACGAGTCGGCCATTTCCTTTTGCAATCGACGTTTGTGGCAAAACCGAATATGAATCATTTTATTAAGGAATGACCGTCACCGTTGAACCAGATCAAAAGCATGCCGATTGCGACGGTGAGGCTGGTTGGTGTTAAAGCAACGGTGCTGTGCCGTTGCTTTTCTTCATGTTATTGTTTGGAGAAAAAAGAGCAGGCTTGCGAAAGGAAACGGCCGCTTGTTTTCCCGCATAAATGCGCAAGTGCATTTTCTGGGCAAAGTTCCATTCTCGATGTAATGAATTTGCATGGCCGGAAAACGAAACCGCTTTTTGCCGTTTTCTTGTTCCGCAAGGACTTGATCGATTTTTCTTAAGGTGGTCCCATCATGATAGAAATTGAAAAAGTGATTATTGTGGAAGGGCGTTCCGACAAACAAAAAATTGAAAAGATTATTAATGAACCGGTTGAAGTGATTTGCACAAACGGAACGATTAGTGATGCGAAATTGGAAGAACTGATTGAAGAACTTTATTATAAAGATGTTTATATATTAGTGGATGCCGATGAAGCGGGGGAAAAATTGCGGAAACAGTTTCGCCGCGAATTTCCTGAAGCAGAACATATATATATTGACCGAACGTACCGGGAAGTCGCTGCGGCGCCAAATTGGCATATCGCCCAAGTATTATTGCGGGCAAATTTTAATGTCCATTATGATTATTTGTTAAAAAGGTGAAAGCAGAGATGAAAAAACTACAGTTGGCTGAAATAGACGACATCCTTGATAAGGAAGAAACTGTTTGCCTTTTCGTGTATACGCCGCTGTGCGGCACTTGCCAGCTTGCCGAGCGGATGCTGGAAGTGGTCAAAGAGCTGTTTCCGGGCATTCCGTTTTACAAAACCGATATTAATTATATGCCTGAACGTGCGGTTACATGGAAAATTGAAAGTGTCCCATGCCTGCTTTTATTTGATGGCGGCAATATCGTCCAAAAATTGTACGCATTTCATTCTGTAACGTATTTATATGAAACAATCAAGAAAATTTGGCCGGAAAACAGGTAAAAATCTTTTTTCAATAGGCAAATGCTTTTCTCTCTTCAAGCTTGCAGTGCGATAAGGTATATAATAAACGATTATTTGACGCCATTTGACATCATTTCTTGGGAAATGATGAGAATGATGCCTGTTTTCCGGAGGATTTGTCGAGATTTTTGTAAAGGATTCTCCCCCTTTTCTAGTGAAATAAATGGGTAACGGGACAAGGGGGAGGAGGATATAAGTTATGCATGAATTGATAAAACAACTTACAGAACGAATGCAAAAGTTGAATCATTTATCACCGATTTTGCCAGATGAAGAATTATACATTCAATTTGAATGCGAAACAGAAACAGCAGTTGTGGCGGTTTCTAAACACAGCATCGAGCAGAAGGAAGCGGCAGACGAACGGCAGGTATTGACGGTCCGTGGATCGAAAGAGGCGCTCGAAGCGCTGTTAAATGGAAGGCTCAAATTGCAACAACAAATCCGGCTTCACGAAGTGAATATTTCTGGAAGTTTCCGCCATATGTTGCTGCTCGAGTCGCTGCTTCATTTGTCAAAGCCGTATCGCCATGTCTGCTAAAAATAGTACATCAATGAATAAAAAATCATTGACAGATCATAAAAATAGTAGTACGATTCAGAAAAAACGAGATGAATTTTTCGCGAGAGATGGAGAAACTGCACCGATAAAGCCTGGAAGCGGTTATTGAGTACGGTGCTGGTTCCAGCTTAGTGAATGGATTTAAAAACAAGAAAAGGATTCCCGCACGTAAAAGTTGGGCAGACACCGCACATCAACCAGTTGCACGGAGAAGAACTCAACCATCCGGAGTGGATGGAGGTTTAATTTGTCCATTTGTCGGCATGGAAAATGTGAATGAATTGATGGATGGCATCTGACGGTTTCACCCATTCTTCCAGAAGGCCATAATGCTATTTTCCAATATTTTTACTATAATATTTTTATTGACATTATTCGGCATATAAGATAAAATCACATTCGTAACTAATGGGACATTTTAACTGAATAAAGTGAATGTTGTGCTCTTATCAAGAGAGGTGGAGGGATGTGCCCAATGAAACCCGGCAACCGTCAGCGGATCCGCTGAAATGGTGCCAATTCACACAAAGCGTCTGCTTTGAGAGATAAGAGACAGAACGGTGACCATTGCCTTTCTGTTCTCTTGAGCAGAAGGGTTTTCTTTTTATTGCGAGTGTTTTTGGCATTAGGGGAAGGTGAAACGGTGGATGATTATATTAGAAAACGTAACAAAAATCTATGAAGCTTCCAACGGATCTGTGACAGCGGTGGATAATGTCAGTTTACAGATAAAGGAAGGCGAAATTTTCGGCATCATCGGGTATAGCGGAGCGGGAAAAAGTTCGTTAATCCGCCTCCTTAACGGGTTGGAAAAACCAACAAAAGGAAAAGTCGTTGTCGCCGGACGAGATATTGCTAATATTAAAGGGAAAGAGCTGCGGAAGGCTCGCCAAGAAATAGGAATGATTTTCCAACATTTTAATTTATTATGGTCGAGAACCGTCCGTGAAAACATTGCGTTTCCGTTAGAAATTGCCGGTGTGCCAAAAACGCAGCGAAAACAACGCGTTGACGAACTCATTCAGCTTGTTGGATTGCAAGGAAGAGAAGATGCCTATCCATCACAGCTCAGTGGCGGGCAGAAGCAACGCGTTGGCATTGCGCGCGCGTTAGCGAACAATCCAAAAGTGTTATTGTGCGATGAAGCAACATCTGCGCTTGACCCGCAAACAACCGATTCCATTTTGGAGCTTTTGGTCGATATTAATAAACGTTTAGGATTGACCATCGTATTAATTACCCACGAAATGCATGTGATTCGTAAAATTTGCGATCGCGTCGCGGTGATGGAGAACGGAAAAATTGTCGAGCAAGGCGAAGTGCTGCAAGTATTCCGCCAGCCAAAACAGGCGATTACGAAACGGTTTGTCCAGCAAGTGGTCGAGCCGGAGGAAACAAAGGAAACGATTACTCATCTGCTTGATAGATATCCAAATGGAACGGTTGTCCAATTGACGTTTGTCGGTGAAGCTGCTGAACAGCCGCTCATTGCCAATGTCGTTCGCCAGTTTCAAATTGATGCGAATATTCTGCAAGGAAAAATTTCGCAGACACATCAGGGATCTTATGGTGTCCTATTTGTCCATATGGATGGGGAGAAAGAAGAAATTGCCCGCGCGATTGATTATATTCGAAGTCAGCAAGTAGCGGTGGAGGTGATTACAGATGCTCGCTAACCTCTTACCGAACGTAGAGTGGGATATGATGTGGGCAGCTACTGTTGAGACGCTTTATATGACAGGAATTGCAGTTGCGGTGACATTTATATTAGGAACGATTCTTGGGCTGCTGTTATTTTTAACGTCGAAAGGCAATTTATGGGAGAATCGCTTAGCGAATACGATCATTGCTGCTGCTGTCAATATTTTTCGTTCTATTCCATTTATTATATTGATTATTTTATTAATTCCGCTGACGAAATGGCTGGTTGGAACAATGCTTGGTGCCAATGCCGCGCTGCCGGCGCTCATTATCGGAGCGGCGCCATTTTACGCACGAATGGTCGAAATTGCGCTCCGCGAAATTGATAAAGGCGTTATTGAAGCGGCGAAAGCGATGGGAGCTTCAACGGCAACAATTATTTGGAAAGTGTTGCTACCAGAGTCCCTGCCTGCACTTGTGTCTGGAATCACCGTAACAGCAATTGCTTTAGTCGGATATACGGCGATGGCGGGGGTTGTCGGCGCTGGCGGCCTTGGCAACTTAGCATATTTGGAAGGATTCCAGCGCAGCCATAACGATGTGACGTTTGTCGCCACCGTGCTCGTGCTAATCATTGTTTTTGTCATTCAGTTTATCGGTGACTTTGTCACTTCCAAAATAGATAAACGATAAAAAGGGGGAAATCGAGATGAAAAAATGGCTTAGTGCATTATTTGCCGTTGTCCTTGTGCTGGCATTGGCAGCGTGCGGAGGAAACAACAATGCGTCTGATGGCCAAGAAAAAGGAAAATTGACGAAATTAGTAGTCGGAGCTTCGAATGTTCCGCATGCGGAAATTTTGGAAAAAGCAAAACCGATTTTAAAAGAAAAAGGGATTGACTTAGAAATCGTGAAGTTCCAAGATTATATTTTACCAAACAAAGCGCTGGCGGATAAAGAAATCGACGCGAACTATTTCCAACACATTCCATATTTAGAATCACAGAAAAAAGAGCATGGATATGACTTTGTCAACGCTGGCGGCATTCATATTGAGCCAATCGGCATTTATTCAAAAAAATATAAAAGCTTAGATGAACTTCCAGACGGCGCAACGATCATCATGAGCAACTCGGTTGCAGACCATGGCCGCATTTTATCCATGCTGCAAGAAAAAGGATTGATTAAGCTAAAAGATGGCGTGGACAAAACAAAAGCAACGGTGAAAGACATTGTCGAGAATCCGAAACATTTAAAATTTGAAGCAGATGTTGATGCGGGAATGCTGCCGCAAATTTATAAAAACGGTGAAGGCGATGCGGTCTTGATTAACGCGAACTATGCGTTAGACGCTGGTTTGGACCCTGCAAAAGACCCGATCGCTGTCGAGTCGCCAAAAGATAATCCGTATGTCAACATTATCGCTGTCCGGAAAGGCGACGAAAACCGCAAAGAAATTAAAACACTTGTCGAAGTATTGCAGTCAAAAGAAATTCAAGACTTTATTAAAAAAGAATATAAAGGTGCCGTCATTCCAGCGGCCCAATAAGAATAACGGGAGCGATTTGCTCCCGTTATTTTTGATAGCTTTTCGATAACGTTAATGTGCAAATCGCCAAGAGCATTGCAGGAAATAATCACGCCGATCCCCGATAATCATTCGCTAGCCTTTCTTGGCAATCCCGCTAGTCCCTAATAGCAAAACGGTGATGGCAACTTCCATGAGGAAACTTTGAAACCTGTTTGCCTCCCTTTATTAAAAAACGATTCTGTTTAATTCTTTTATCATTCACGTATACTAACACCGATAGAAGTGTTGAGGGGGAACCATCAGCAGCATGCGCCTGCTGAAGCAGCACGTCGCCGTTAAAGAAAGGCACATTAATGCAAGAACTGCCGAGTGTCGCTGACCATTTTTCATTCACCGGAGCGGGCTTTGAAAAAAGAGCATTATCAAAAAAGAAAAGCAGCTGCATGGCGTCTGGAATCTTCCTTGTTCGGGGATGATCATTGGGACGAAGGAACTTCAAAGATAGGAAATTTGCGGAGGAACGGCTGCTGCATGCTGGCGGTGAGTGAGACGGTGGCGTCGGCCCAAAAATGTCTTCATGAACGAATGCCGGAACATGAAATGAAGGCCTCATTATCGGGGTCTTTTTTCGTCATTTTCATTGACATGCTTGATAAAAAGTTTTTCACTATGTATATAGTGATATTTTGTGCAAAAGGTTGCTAATACTTTTCATTTGTTATAAGATTGTAATGAGAATAAAATGAGAATAGATAAAGGTTAATGATACAATGAGTCATATAATTTTTAGCAAAATTGGAGGTATTCTGCATGGCAGTGTTGACAATTAAAGATCTTCACGTATCCGTTGAAGGAAAAGAAATTTTAAAAGGCGTGAATTTGGAAGTAAAAGGCGGAGAAATTCACGCCATCATGGGACCGAACGGAACGGGGAAATCAACGCTATCATCGGCGATTATGGGGCATCCGAAATATGAAGTGACACAAGGCAGCATTACGTTAGATGGACAAAATGTACTGGAGATGGAAGTGGATGAGCGCGCACGCGCCGGTTTATTTTTGGCGATGCAATATCCAAGTGAAATAAGCGGGGTAACGAATGCGGATTTCCTTCGTGCTGCTATTAATGCCCGCCTTGGCGAAGGTAACGAAATTTCGTTAATGAAATTTATCCGCAAACTGGATGAAAAAATGGAATTTCTTGAAATGAATCCGGATATGGCGCATCGTTATTTAAATGAAGGATTCTCCGGCGGGGAGAAAAAACGCAATGAAATCCTTCAATTAATGATGCTTGAACCGAAAATCGCCATTTTGGACGAGATCGACTCTGGTCTGGATATCGATGCGCTGAAAATCGTTTCAAAAGGAATTAATGAAATGCGCAGCAGCGAATTCGGCTGTTTGATCATTACGCACTATCAGCGGCTGTTAAACTACATCACACCAGATTATGTGCATGTCATGATGCAAGGGCGCATCGTAAAATCCGGTGGCCCGGAACTGGCGCAACGTCTTGAAGCAGAAGGATACGATTGGATAAAAAAAGAACTTGGCATTGAAGACGAAACGGTTGAGCAAGAAGCGTAAGCGTTAGGAGGAGTATTATGACGACAGAAACAAAAATACCATTCGACCAACAATATGTGCGCTCATTTTCCGGCGGGCGCGGCGAACCGGACTGGCTTTTACAGCTTCGCTTACAAGCTCTTGCCAAAGCAGAAGAGTTGCCGCTGCCAAAGCCGGATAAAACAAAAATTGACAATTGGAATTTCACCCAATTTGCTAACCATATTGTCGAGAGAGCGCCGTTTGCTTCATTAGATGAATTGCCTGAGGCGGTAAAGGCGCTGATTGAGGCAGGAGAAGGGACGAAAAACTTATACGTCCAACGCGACCATACACCAGCGTTTTTGTCGCTGTCGGAAGATTTAAAAGCGAAAGGTGTCATTTTCACCGATATTTTCACGGCAGCGCGTGAACATGGAGATTTGCTGCAAAAATATTTGCTGAAAGATGGCGTGAAAATTGATGAGCACCGTTTAACGGCGCTGCATGCCGCGCTTTTCAACGGCGGCGTGTTTGTTTACGTGCCGAAAGGCGTTGAAGTGGACGTCCCGCTTCAAGCGGTTTATATTCAAGAAAGCGATGATATGGCATTATTTAATCATGTCATCGTTGTTGCGGAAGACAACAGCCGGGTTGTTTATGTCGAAAACTATATTTCCGCAAAAGAAACGAGCAAAGCGGTTGTCAATATTGTTGCTGAAGTGTTTGCCAATACAAATGCCCGCGTGTTTTTTGCCGCGGTCGATAACTTGGCGAAAGGCGTCACTACGTACGTGAACCGCCGCGGGATCGCTGGACGTGATGGCCGCATTGAGTGGGCGCTTGGTTTAATGAACGACGGGGATACCATTTCGGAAAACATCACTCGCTTAATTGGCGACGGTTCTTTCGGCGATACGAAAACGGTCGTCGTCGGCCGCGGAGAGCAAGTGCAAAACTTTACAACAAGCGTTGTCCATTATGGAAAACATACGGAAGGCTACATTTTAAAACACGGTGTTGTCAGAGACAGCGCAACTTCGATTTTTAACGGCATCGGCAAAATTGAGCATGGCGCTTCGAAATCGAACGCGCAGCAAGAATCGCGCGTATTGATGCTAAGTGAAAAAGCGCGCGGAGATGCCAACCCTATTTTATTAATCGATGAAGATGATGTAATGGCGGGACATGCTGCGTCTGTTGGCCGCGTTGATCCAACGCAGCTGTATTATCTTATGAGCCGCGGCATTCCAAAGCGTGAAGCAGAACGGCTTATCATTCATGGTTTCTTAGCGCCTGTGGTCGAGGCGATTCCTATTGAAAGCGTGAAAAAGCAACTTATCGAAGTGATTGAAAGGAAAGTGCAATCATGAATACGAAAGAGATTCGTCGGTTATTTCCAATTTTAGATCAAAAAGTAAATGGGAAGCCGCTCGTATATTTGGACAATGCCGCAACGTCGCAAAAGCCTCTTTCTGTCATTGAAACGCTTGACCGTTATTATCGCGAGTATAACTCAAACGTCCATCGCGGCGTGCATACGCTCGGAACAAAAGCGACGGACGCATACGAAGGAGCGCGTGAAAAAGTACGGCGGTTTATTAATGCGAAGTCCACGCAAGAAATTATTTTTACAAGAGGAACGACAGCAGCGTTAAACATGGTTGCAACGAGCTACGGCCGCGCCAACTTGCAAGAAGGCGATGAAATCGTCATTACGTACATGGAACACCATAGCAATTTGATTCCATGGCAGCAAGCGGCCAAACAGACGGGGGCGACATTAAAATACATTCCGCTGCAAGCGGATGGAACGATCGATATGAAAGACGTGGAAGCAACCGTGACAGAAAACACGAAAATCGTTGCTGTTGCCCATGTATCCAACGTGTTAGGAACGATTAACCCGATTAAAGAAATTGCGCGCGTTGCCCATCAACGCGGCGCTGTCATTGTGGTAGACGCCGCGCAAAGCGCCCCGCATATGAAAATTGATGTTCAAGATCTTGATTGCGATTTTTTGGCGTTCTCTGGGCATAAAATGTGCGGTCCGACAGGAATTGGCGTATTATATGGTAAAAGAGAGTTATTGGAAAAGATGGAGCCGGTAGAGTTTGGCGGAGAAATGATCGATTTCGTCGACTTGTACGAGTCGACGTGGAAAGAACTTCCGTGGAAATTCGAGGGAGGCACTCCGATTATTGCAGGAGCAGTTGGTTTGGGGGCAGCGATCGACTTCCTTGAAGACATCGGATTGGATCATATTGCCGCACATGAGCAGGAGCTCGCTCAATACGCTTTAGAACGATTATCCGCGATCAAAGGGCTCGCGATTTACGGCCCGAAACATCGCGGCGGATTAGTGACATTCAACATAGAAGGCGTTCATCCGCATGATGTGGCCACTGTGCTTGATGCGGAAGGAATCGCCATTCGCGCTGGCCATCATTGTGCACAGCCGTTAATGAAATGGTTGAACGTAACGGCTACGGCGCGTGCGAGCTTTTATCTCTATAATACAAAAGAGGAAATTGATCAATTTGTTGACGCATTACAGAAAGCGAAGGAGTACTTTGGCCATGTCTTCTAATAACCCTTTAGATATGCTGTATCGTCAAGTGATTATGGATCATTATAAAAATCCGAGAAATCGCGGCGTGTTAGAAGGAAACAGTGTGGACATTAACATGAACAATCCGACTTGCGGCGATCGGATCCATTTAACGATGAAAGTGGAAGACGGAAAAATCACTGATGTGAAATTTGAAGGCGAAGGCTGTTCCATTTCGATGTCATCCGCATCGATGATGACGCAAGCGATTAAAGGAAAAACAGTGGAAGAAGCATTAAAGCTGGCGACGATTTTCTCTGATATGATGCAAGGAAAGGAATATGATGACGATATCGACTTAGGCGATATTGAAGCACTTCAAGGCGTTTCCAAATTTCCGGCCCGCATTAAATGCGCAACATTGGCATGGAAAGCGATGGAAAAAGGATTGCATCAGCATCATTAACGGTAAAAAGAAAAAGGAGGGTGAAACCACATGGCGAAAAAAGCGCCAGAAATCGGTGAATATAAGTATGGGTTCGTCGATAAAGACGTATCGGTGTTCCGCGCGAAACGCGGGTTGACGCGGGAAGTGGTTGAAGAAATTTCCCGGATGAAAAATGAGCCGCAATGGATGTTGGAATTCCGCTTAAAAGCGTTGGATATTTTCTACAGCAAGCCAATGCCGCAATGGGGCGGCGATTTATCAAGTTTGGATTTTGATGAAATTACGTATTATGTAAAACCGACGGAAAAATCAGGCCGTTCTTGGGACGAAGTGCCGCCAGAAATTAAAGCAACGTTCGACAAGTTAGGAATTCCTGAAGCGGAACAAAAATATTTAGCAGGTGTATCGGCACAGTACGAATCAGAAGTCGTTTACCATAATATGAAGGAAGATTTAGAAAAACTTGGGGTTATTTTTAAGGATACGGACTCTGCATTAAAAGAAAACGAGGATCTTTTCCGCGAGTATTTTGCCAAAGTGGTGCCGCCAACGGACAATAAATTTGCGGCGCTAAACTCGGCGGTATGGTCGGGCGGTTCGTTCATTTACGTGCCGAAAGGCGTCAAAGTGGATACGCCGCTGCAAGCATACTTCCGCATTAATTCAGAAAACATGGGACAGTTTGAGCGCACATTGATCATCGTTGATGAAGGGGCGCACGTTCATTACGTAGAAGGGTGTACCGCGCCAATCTACACAACTGCTTCGCTTCACAGTGCCGTTGTTGAAATTATCGTCAAAAAAGATGCGTACTGCCGTTACACAACCATTCAAAACTGGTCAAACAATGTGTTTAACCTTGTAACGAAGCGCGCAGTTTGCGAAGAAAATGCGACGATGGAGTGGATCGACGGCAACATCGGTTCTAAATTAACGATGAAATATCCTGCTGTTATTTTGAAAGGCGAAGGCGCGCGCGGCTTGACATTATCGATTGCCATTGCCGGAAAAGGCCAGCATCAAGACGCAGGTGCGAAAATGATCCATCTTGCGCCAAACACATCATCCACGATTGTATCGAAATCCATTTCGAAACAAGGCGGAAAAGTGACTTATCGCGGAATGGTTCACTTTGGCCGCAAAGCGTCAGGATCGCGTTCGAACATTGAATGTGATACGCTCATTATGGATAACCAATCGACATCCGATACGATCCCATATAACGAAATTTTAAATGACAACATTTCGCTTGAGCATGAAGCGAAAGTGTCAAAAGTATCTGAAGAGCAATTGTTCTACCTCATGAGCCGAGGCATTTCGGAACAAGAAGCGACAGAAATGATTGTCATGGGCTTTATCGAGCCGTTTACAAGAGAGCTTCCAATGGAATACGCCGTGGAAATGAACCGGCTCATAAAATTCGAGATGGAAGGAAGCATTGGATAATCCTTTGTCATACCAAAGGTGTAGCGCCTATTTTGAGGTGCTGCACCCACCATTCACCCACAATCATTGCTGGTACAACTCCAGTGTCTCTCACACAACCTTGTCTAGAAGCTACGGCCTTTTCTCCAGATTCCACCGGGAAAAGGCCGTTCCGTTTTTCTCGGAAACATTTGTGATGTAAAAAATAAATGTCTTGTTCGATCGTTTTTGGCGTACGAATACATTTTCGCTGTTTTTAATATGACATGATCTCCTGTCCATTTTTCTTCGTTGATGGAATAAAATAATGTTTCAATCAGAAAATGACGCCATTATTGCGTGATCATAAATGCTTTTTGTTCTTTGTGTTGCGATTCGTTTTCCAACGTAATCTGGCGGGAAAAGAATAGCCGTTTAATGCAATTTGCCTATCTCGCGTTTTTGGGCTGCGCGTATTCCGTTGTTCTCAAATTTTTTTCAATTGTGATATGATGAAGCTAGGTGATACGTATGATTTATATAGGGTTAACCGGTTGGGGTGATCACGACAGCTTATATCCTCCAGGTCTTGCCGCGAAAGATAAGCTGCAAGAATATGCCGCTCATTTTCCCACTGTAGAAGTAGATTCGTATTTTTATGCGATTCAGCCGCGGCAGAATGTCGAAAAGTGGATTCGCGAAACGCCTGACTCGTTTCGCTTTGTCGTGAAAGCATACCAAGGAATGACGGGGCATGAGCGCGGCCCGATTCCATATTCAAGCAAAGAGGAGATGTTTGCCGCCTTTTTAGATTCCATCGAACCGTTTATCCGTTCGGGAAAACTGGCGATGGTGCTGTTTCAGTTTCCGCCATGGTTTGATTGCCGCCGCGAGCATGTCACATATTTGCGCTGGTGCAAGGCGCAAATGAAAGAAGTTCCGGTGGCGCTTGAGTTCCGCCATCGTTCATGGTTTTCCCCGCGTTTTTATGCAAAAACGTTACAGTTTATGACGGAAGAAGGATGGATTCATAGCATTTGCGATGAGCCGCAGGCAGGGGAAGGCTCCATTCCAACCGTGCTTCATCCGACTAATGCGGAAAAAACGTTGGTTCGCTTGCATGGACGCAACGTATATGGATGGAATAAGGCGACAAGCGGGGAAAATTGGCGGGCTGTAAGATATTTATACCGATACCGCGAAGATGAATTGCGCGAATGGGTGGCGCATATTGAAACATTAAAAACGAAGACAAATGATATTTATGTGTTGTTTAACAACAATTCCGGCGGGGATGCTGCGGATAACGCGAAGCAATTCATCCGCCTGCTCGGCATTGAGTATACGGATTTAGCGCCACGGCAGCTGGATTTATTTTAGCATTGGAGTGAGAGTGATGGGAGACGTATTATTGCTAGTTATTGTCGGCTTTTTGGCAGGGACGGTCGGAAGTTTAGTCGGGTTGGGCGGCGGCGTGATCATTGTGCCATCTTTGTTGTTTTTAGGCGCTATACACTGGCTGCCGCACGTCACCCCGCAAGTGGCGGTTGGTACTTCGCTTGTCGTTATTATTTTTAATGGATTATCATCGACATTATCGTATATGAAGGAGAAAATGGTGGATTACCGAAGCGGGCTTTTATTTTTTATCGGGAGCGGCCCTGGAGCGATCATCGGTGCTTGGATGAATAATAAGTTAAGCTTGGAGCATTTTTCGCTATATTTCGGGCTGTTTTTAATCGCTGTATCGTTTTTTTTATCTTTCAGCAGCAATGCTTCGGCGCGTTCACAGAGAAAGCCGTTTAAAATTACGCGTACTTATATCACAAATGAAGGGGAAACGGTGACATATGGATACCATCCGCTCGCCGCTATTGCCATTTCTTTTGTCGTTGGCTTTTTTGGTGGCATGTTTGGCATCGGCGGCGGTTCGTTAATGGTTCCGGCAATGATCATTTTATTTTTCTTTCCTCCGCACGTCGCTGTTGCGACTTCCATGTTTATGATCTTTTTATCCTCTCTTGTTAGCTCGCTGACGCACGTTTTTATGGGAAATGTCCAATGGCTGTTTGCGCTTTCTTTAATTCCGGGTGTTTGGTTTGGAGCGAAAACGGGTGCGTTCATTAATAAACGGCTCCGCAGCAAAACGATTGTGATCGCCTTGCGCCTCGTGCTTGTTCTGTTAGGAATCCGTCTTATTTATCAAAGCTTTTCATAAATAAAGGAGGGCGCTCGTTGAAACGGACAATATACGTATACCATACGAACGATGTGCACAGCCATTTTGAATATTGGCCGAAAATTTCCCATTTTTTATGGGAACAAAGACAAAAGCATGAAAAACGCAATGAGACAATGCTGTTATTTGATATTGGCGATTTTATTGACCGCTTTCATCCGATAACGGAAGCGACAAGAGGAAAGGCGAATGTGGATTTGCTGAATGAGCTCCATTACGATGCGGTAACGATCGGAAATAATGAAGGAATAACCCTTGATTACAATGAACTGGACACACTGTATGAAAACGCGCGCTTTCCGGTGCTTGTCGCCAATTTATTTAAGAAAGATGGGACGCGTCCTTCTTGGGCGCATCCGTACTGCATTATTCCCGTTTCCGACACGTTCCGCGTCGGCGTGATTGGCGCCACCGCTTATTTCACTAAATCTTACGAACTATTGGGTTGGAAAGTGACAACACCGTTTGAGATGCTGGGAGACATTGCCGCGGAGGTAAAAAAACAGGCTGATCTTGTCATTTTATTATCTCATTTAGGGATTAACGATGATGAGAAAATCGCACAGACGATACCGGAAATTGACATCATTCTTGGCGGGCATACCCATCATTTATTTCCAGAAGGAAAAAGGGTCCATGACACGTTATTATGTGCGGCAGGAAAATATGGAAAATTTGTTGGGATCGTAAAGTTAGAAATTGAAGAAAGCGACCATACATATGAAGCGCTGGCTACCGTTGTGGATGTGGAAGGCTTTCCAGATTCAGAGAAAATGCGGCGCACTTTAGCGTTATTAGAAAAACAAAGTTTGCAAAAATTAGAATCAGAGCAAGTGGCAGAGCTGAAAGAAGATTTGCCGCTGCAATGGTTTTCGCCATCTCCGCTCGCCAAACTGCTTGCTTCGGCGCTTAGAGAATGGTGTGAAGCAGAAATTGGCATGGTCAATGCGGGTGTCCTGTTAGAGCCGCTTTACAAAGGGACGGTGACGAGAAAAGATTTGCACCGCATTTGCCCGCATCCGATCAATCCTTGCAAAGTCCAGCTGCGCGGCGCGGAATTAAAGGAGATTATTTTACAAGCAAATACAGAAAGAATGAAATACTTGGAATTTAAAGGATTTGGGTTTCGCGGCAAAGTGATGGGACAAATGGTGTATGACGGGGTTGAACTGGAAATGGAAACGGGAAAAGACGGTTATGAGCATATTCGCCGTATAACCATTAACGGCGAGCCATTAAATCCGGACCAGCTATACGATGTGGCGACAATTGATATGTTTGCGATCGGGCATTTTTATCCGCAAATCCAGCGCGCTCCGAAAAAAGAATATTATATGCCGGAATTTTTGCGGGATGTTTTAGCGTGGAAATTAGCGGACAGAAAATAGGCGCACTTCCTCCCCTTATTTCATACATTGAATAAGGGAAGGAGCGTGACTTTATGATGATTAACGTAACTCCAATTACGATTGATCATTATCCGTTTATCGCCGTTTCCGTTCAGTTGCCGAAAACGAATTTGCTTGCTGTGGCAAGCGAAAAAGGCTACATTATGTGTGGCGCGTTAGATGTCGCGCTGTTGAATGAAAAATTGCGCGATCGCGGAATTGTTGCCGGAAGGGCCGTTGGCGTCCGCACCATCGATCAATTATTAGAAGCGCCTTTGGAATCGGTGACGGCTGCCGCTGAAGAATTAGGGATTACGGTTGGCATGAAAGGGAAAGAGGCGCTCTTAAAGATGCGGGAAAAAAATTTATAATTTGCGTTATCTCCGATGCCGGTGATGAATGGGCTCGAAGCGTTGCGCGAAAAAAATTTATAATTTGCGTTATCTCCCTTCTTTCAAGCATACATATAGCTTGTAAAGGAGGGATTTTATTTTGCCAAGATTTCCCGCGCGTTTGAAAAAAGGTCCGCTTCCCTTGCGATACGTGTTTTTGCTGACATTTGTTTTCTTTATGTTTGCGACTGCGGTAAGCCTTTGGATCGTGAACAAAGCGATTGAGCCGGTTTTAATGGAAATTGCTGAAAAAGAGACAAAACGAATTGCCAATTTAGTCATTAATAATGCGATTGAACAGCAGTTTTTAAAAGAAAATACGGAAATGAGCGATTTAATTACAGTACAGAAGGACGAAAGCGGCAAAATTGCTTCGGTAGATTTTAATACAGCTGTTGTCAACCGGATTTTGGCAAAGACAGACGATTATGTCATGCAAAGTTTAAAAGCGGCGACGGAAGGCAAAATCGCAGAGCTTGAATTTCCTGATGATAAATCGGAAAAAGAGAAAAATAACGGAATTATTTATTATATTCCGATTGGCCAAGTTACAGATAATGCGCTTCTTGGCAATCTTGGGCCGCGTGTCCCTGTTCAGTTCCAGCTCATCGGCAATGTTGCATCAGATGTAACAAAAGAAATCAAGCCGTTTGGAATTAATAACGCATTAATTGAAGTGGACATTCACGTTTCCGTAGATATTCAAGTGGTGATTCCATTCGCGACAAAAGCGGCAACCGTTTCGACGGATATTCCAATCGCGATGCAAGTGATTCAAGGAGAGGTTCCAGAATTTTATAACAACGGCGGGTCCAATCCGACTTTAAGCGTTCCCGCGCGTTAAAAATGGAGGTCCTTGTTTGTATCATTCTTTCCCTTCTTGTTTTATGTAACAATAATGAAAAATTATATATAAAAAACGTCGTATGTTGACGCTTTCATTATGTCAATTTGTTAAATAAATCATTCATATGTGATGAATGCCTTTAATTCAAAGAAAAAAACGCCTAGACGAAAAGGAGAAAATTTTGTAATATTGTATTAAATTTAAAATAATTTTATTATTATGTTATTTACAAAAACATATAGAAAGGATGTGGAAATGGCAAGAAAATAAAAATAATTGCTCGAATTTTTCAAAAAATGATTATGGGGGGATAAGTAATGAAGAAAAAAAAGTTAGCTGGAGCTTTGTTATCGCTTATGGTAACTGCCGGCATCATGGCAGGATGCGGAGCGCAAAAGGATTCGACTAGTTCATCCGACAGCAAAGGAGGAGGCGGCGATACGATTAAAATCGGCGCCAACCTGGAATTATCCGGAGGAGTGGCTTCATACGGCCGGTCGATCGCTGAAGGGGTTGAGCTTGCATTTGAGGAAATAAATAAAGAAGGCATTAACGGAAAGAAGCTCGAGCTTGTAAAAGTTGATAACAAATCGGATGCGGCAGAAGCGACGAACGGTGCGATCAAACTGGTCAGCCAAGATAAAGTGACGGCGATTATCGGGGCGGCAACAAGCACAAATACGCTTGCGCAAATCCAAGTGGCGCAAGATAACAAAATTCCGTTAATAACCCCAACGGGAACAAACCCTGCGATTACCAACAAAGACGGAAAAGTAAACGAATTTATCTTCCGGACGTGTTTCATTGATCCTTTTCAAGGAACAGTAGCTGCTAAATTCGCTATTAATGATTTGAAAGTAAAAAAAGCCGCTGTACTTATTGATACTTCAAGCGATTATTCCAAAGGGCTTGCTTCTGCTTTTAAGAAATCGTTTGAAAAAGACGGCGGCAAGATTGTGGCAGAAGAAGCTTATGTTGCGAAAGATACTGATTTCCGTGCTACGTTGACACGCATCAAATCAGCTAATCCGGAATTTATTTTCTTGCCTGGTTATTACGAGGAAGTAGGCCTGATTGTGAAACAGGCGCGTGAACTTGGCATTAATGTCCCTATTATGGGCGGAGACGGCTGGGATTCTCCGAAACTAGTTGAAATTGCCGGGAAAGATGCGCTGAACAATACGTTTATTACAAACCATTATTCCTCGAATGACCCTGATCAAAAAATTCAAAATTTTGTTAAATCTTTCGAAGCAAAATATAACAAATCTCCAGATGCGTTTAATGCGCTTGGGTATGATACGGCATATTTCCTTGCTGACGCGATCAAACGGGCAGGGGACGTAGATCCGGAAAAAATTAAAGACGCTCTCGCCGACACGAAAGACCTTTCTCTTGTATCCGGAACATTGACGTTGGATGAAAAACATGATCCGGTAAAATCTGTCACAATTCTGGAATATAAGGATGGGCAACAACAGTTTAAAACAAAAGTAAATCCATAACAATGAATGAAATGGATAGGGGGCATGTCCCCCTATTCGCAATCGTTCAGAAAAACAATATTTCCTAAGGAGAGTGCAAAGATGGAGCTGATTCAGCAGCTAGTAAACGGGATATCCCTTGGCAGCATATATGCACTAATCGCTCTCGGATATACGATGGTATATGGAATTGTGCGGCTCATCAATTTTGCCCATGGCGATGTGTTTATGGTCGGTGCTTTTGTTGGATTTTACGCTATAACAGGCTTGCATGTAGGATTTTTTCCAGCGCTTCTGATGGCGATGGCTGTGTGTGCGGTCTTAGGTGTGTGTATTGAGAGAATTGCTTATAGGCCTTTGCGAAATGCGACGAGAATCGCCGCGCTTATCACGGCGATCGGGGTGTCGCTGTTTATTGAATATGGAACCATCTATATACGTGGCGCCCAGCCGGAAGCATATCCTAGCACATTGCTTCCGGATAAAAAAATAGAGGTATTTGGTGTCATGATCAGCAGCCAGTCATTATGGATTTTGGCTACTTCAATTGTATTAATGATTCTTCTTCAGCTTATCGTTCATAAAACGAAAATAGGAAAAGCAATGCGCGCCGTTTCTTACGACGCAGAAGCCGCCCGCTTAATGGGAATTAATGTAGACAATACCATATCGGCAACTTTTGCGATAGGATCTGCCCTGGCGGGAGCGGCTGGCGTCATCTTTGGCATTTACTACGTGAAAATTGAACCGCTGATGGGAATTATTCCAGGTTTAAAAGCGTTCGTAGCCGCTGTTTTAGGGGGGATCGGCATTATTCCAGGCGCGATGGTCGGCGGTCTTGTGCTTGGTGTGATTGAATCGCTTGTTAGCGGTCTTGGTTACTCTCTCTGGCGTGACGGAGTGGCTTTTATCGTCCTTATCCTTATTCTCATTTTCCGGCCGTCCGGGTTATTTGGTAAAAACGTAAGAGAAAAAGTATAAAAGGTGGGGAGAGAGTAATGGCAATTCGAAAGCGGATAAGCGGATTTTGGATCTCTATTGCGCTAGCGCTTGTATTTTTCGTAGTAGTTCAGCTGCTAATATCAGGAGAAATGCTTAATTCCTTTTATATTAATACATTATTTTTTATCGCTATCAATATTATGCTAGCGGTCAGCCTTCATTTAATTATCGGGATTACAGGGCAATTTTCCATCGGACATGCCGGATTTCTTGCGGTCGGGGCTTATGCGTCGGCGATCATGACAATGAAACTGCAAATGCCATTTTCCCTCGCATTGCTTGCCGGCGGGATTGCTGCCGCGGTAGCAGGTCTTCTCATTGGCATTCCGACCCTTCGTTTAAAAGGGGATTATTTGGCAATCGCTACGCTTGGGTTTGGCGAAATCGTGCGAATTATTTTGCTGAATGTTGATTATGTTGGCGGCGCCAGTGGCATGACGGTGACCCATCTTACAACTTGGCCGTGGGTATTTGCCTGCTTGCTCATTACCATCATCGTGATTGCAAACTTTACTAATTCCACTCATGGACGCGCCTGCATTTCGATTCGTGAAGATGAAATCGCAGCCGATTCCATGGGAATTAACACAACGTATTATAAAGTAGTCGCCTTTGTTATCGGTGCTTTTTTTGCTGGCATTGCCGGCGGTCTTTATGCCCATCACTTTTATATTATTCAGCCGACAAACTTTGGTTTTTTGAAATCATTTGATATTTTGATTTTTGTTGTGCTTGGCGGATTAGGGAGCATGTCCGGAGCGGTCATCGCTGCAATCTTGCTGACGATCGTTTCAACATTTTTGCAAGAATATCCAGAAACGCGGATGATTATCTATAGCCTTGTGCTGATATTAGTGATGCTGTACCGCCCGAAAGGATTGCTTGGCACGCGGGAACTGGCTTCGTTCTTTAAGCAGCGCAGAACGGCTGAAGGGGGAATCGAAGATGGCAACAAGCACACCGTTGCTTAAAACGGATGGCGTTGGCATTGAGTTTGGCGGTTTGAAAGCATTATCCGGCATCAATATCGAATTGAACATGGGAGAATTGGTCGGTCTCATTGGGCCGAATGGGGCAGGAAAAACAACTTTTTTTAACTTGTTGACCGGTGTCTACGAGCCGACGGAAGGAACGATCATGCTTGAGAATGAAAAATTAAACGGCCTGCCGCCCTACAAAATCACAAGAAAAGGAATCAGCCGTACGTTTCAAAATATCCGTTTGTTCGGGGAGCTGTCCGTGCTTGATAATGTTAAGGTTGCGTACCATTCTCTCGCCCGTCATTCTATTTTGAGCTCGATATTTCGCCTGCCTTCGCATTTTTCCGGCGAGAAAGAAATAGAGGAAAAGGCCATAGAGTTTTTAAAAATTTTCAAGCTGGAGCACGTCATGCATGAAAAAGCGAAAAATTTGCCATACGGACAGCAGCGCCGTTTAGAAATCGCCAGAGCGCTTGCGGCACATCCAAAGCTGTTGCTGCTGGATGAGCCTGCGGCGGGCATGAATCCTCAGGAAACCCAAGAACTAATGAACTTGATTGCTTTTATAAGGGAAAAGTTTCATTTGACGATTTTGCTTATTGAGCATGACATGTCCCTTGTCATGGGAATATGTGAGCGAATTTACGTGCTTGACCATGGGCAGCTGATTGCGCACGGGACACCGGAAGAGATTAGGAATAATCCGAAAGTGATTGAAGCATACCTTGGCGAGGAGGTGTCCTGAAATGCTGAAAGTCGAAAATGTCAATGTATTTTACGGCAATATTCAAGCGCTTAAAGGAGTTTCATTGGAAGTCAAAGAAGGGGAAATCGTCACATTAATCGGGGCAAACGGTGCCGGAAAAAGCACGCTGTTAAAGACGATTTCCGGATTGATAAAACCGAAGCAGGGAGATATTTTATACGAAGGGCAATCGATCGCGGGAAAGGCGGCGCAAACGATTGTTAAACGGGGAATTTCCCATGTTCCGGAAGGACGGCGTGTTTTTGCCAATATGACTGTGGAAGAAAACTTAGAATTAGGTGCTTTTTTACGGAAAAATAAACAGGAAATTCAGCAAGATTTCGAAAAAGTATACCACCTGTTCCCCCGCCTTTATGAACGAAGAAAGCAGCTTGCCGGAACTTTATCGGGAGGGGAACAGCAAATGCTGGCGATCGGCAGGGCGTTGATGGCGCGTCCGCGCCTTCTCCTGCTTGACGAACCATCCATGGGGTTAGCCCCGTTATTAGTCAAAACCATTTTCCGCATTATTGAAGAAATTAATTCGTTTGGAACGACCATTTTGTTAGTAGAGCAAAACGCAAATATGGCGCTTTCGGTGGCTGATCGGGCATATGTCATTGAATCCGGCCGCGTTGTCTTGTCAGGTTTAGCGGAAGAGCTGAATGACAGCGAACAAGTGAAGAAAGCGTACTTGGGGGGACATTAAAGTTACTTCGGCCCGGCAAAAAGAGATGGCAACAGGAAGCCGCCAAGTTTGCTCGGCTCCCCTTATAGCAGGCAGAAAGCAAGCGAATGAATCTGCCTGCTGTGGAAAGGATTTTTCTATGGGAAAATGCAAAAAACATGATGATGCACCGTTTTAAGACGAGAGAGGGGAATTCGGAAGAAACGGCCGAAAGAGCCTGATGCAATTTCAAGCTGTCCAGCCGAACAATATATTCATTTTCCTGCAAAAAAATGAAACAGCCTGAGCCCTTATGAATATAGGACTCAGGCTGTTTGAATGTGCTTTTTTATTCCTGTCTGCTTGACAGTGGTTACTTCAAGTGCGAATCTCCTTGCTTTTTATTCCGCTTCTGTGCCTGTTCCCATGCTTTAAGGTGGGGATATGGGTCAAAAGCCCATTCCGTATATCCATTATCTTTGTACATTCCGTAATGAAGGTGTGGCGGAAATTTTCCCGCTGTTCCCGGTGGGCCATACCCGGAGCTGCCGACATAGCCAATAATGGTTCCCGGCTCGACGATTTGTCCTTCGCGCAAATGCGGGGGAAATCCGTTTAAATGAGCAAAATAGTGATAATTGTTGTTGATGTCCCGGATGCCGATGCGCCATCCCCCATATTTATTCCAGCCTTTTAATTCGACAATTCCGTAGCAAGTCGACCGCACCGGCACACCATAGTTTGCGAAAATATCGGTTCCTTCATGAATGCGGCGCCCGCCCCAGCCTCTCGCATCTCCCCATGTATCCCGGTAGCTATAATCCGTGTGAAGCGGGAGCGGGAAAACATGGCCGTCTAGCTTTAATGTATGGTATTTTTTATAAATTTTAACTTTCCCTAAAATCAAATCAACGGTTTTGCTGCGTTGATAATAATCCCAAAGTGCCATTTTGATGCGTTTATGGTCGATGCCATACGATTGCAGAAACCGCGCCATGGCAAAAATAACATCTTCATCGTTTTTCGGATCGGCAACGCCGTCTCCGTTTCCGTCCATACCGAAGCCGCCGAATTGCGAAATCGAAAACGGATTCGTGTCATAAGGGGTTTTATTTAACGGTCCCGCCCAAATTTCCGGTTTTATATAAATGCCAAGCGCGCCGGTGGGTTTTGGCAAATCGCGGCGCACTTGCCGGACGTTCCGTTCATATTGGTCGATTGCCGCAAAGTAATACCAAGGGATCAATGAGACTGCCTCTGCTTTTTTGTACAATTCCATCCGTTTTTGATAAATGGCTTCATCGGACTTTTCTTGAGCAAATATCGGTTTGGGCGACAAAAATATAACAGCGGTTGTCACGATGGCAATGATAAATGGATGCACGCGTTTTTACCCCCTTTCCGTACATCTCCTATATTTAGTTTGGAGAGATTGGCTTGTTTCATAAATATTAAAAAATGGTAAGGGATAGGCGGTGGCTAATTTTTTGTGTTTGTTTGCCGTTTTTTTTATAATGAAAAGTGTAAATAAAATTTATTGGAGTGAGAACAATGGCGACAAAAGAAGAACATCTTCGCAAACCGGATTGGTTAAAAATAAAGCTGAATACCAATGAAAATTATACAGGCTTAAAGAAATTGATGCGGGAAAACCGGTTACATACCGTATGTGAAGAAGCAAAATGCCCAAACATTCATGAATGCTGGGCAGCGCGGAGAACGGCAACGTTTATGATTTTAGGGAACGTATGTACGCGTGCGTGCCGTTTTTGCGCGGTAAAAACGGGATTGCCGACGGAGCTTGACTGGCAAGAACCGGAACGTGTCGCCGAATCTGTCCGTCTGATGAATTTAAAACATGTCGTCGTTACCGCTGTCGCCCGCGATGATTTAAAAGATGGCGGAGCAGCGGTGTTCGCGGAAACGATTCGTGCCATCCGCCGCAAAAATCCGTTTACGACAATTGAAGTGCTTCCTTCCGATATGGGGGGAGTATACGAGAACTTAAAAACATTGATGGACGCTCGTCCGGATATTTTAAACCATAACATTGAAACGGTGCGCCGCTTGACGCCGAGAGTGCGTGCACGCGCGACATATGAACGCTCGCTTGAATTTTTGCGCCGCGCGAAAGAATTGCAGCCGGACATTCCGACGAAATCGAGCATTATGGTCGGCCTTGGCGAAACAAAAGAAGAAATTATTGAAGCGATGGATGATTTGCGCGCCAATCACGTCGATATTTTAACGATCGGCCAATATTTGCAGCCAACGAAAAAGCATTTAAAAGTAGTGAAATATTATCACCCAGACGAATTTAAGGAATTAAAAGAAATCGCCTTAAGCAAAGGATTCACCCATTGCGAAGCCGGGCCGCTCGTCCGCTCTTCCTATCATGCGGATGAACAAGTCAATGCGGCTTCGGCAGCGCGGCAAGCAAAAGCATAAACGCACGAAAAACGGTCTTGCCTTCCAGTGAAGACAGACCGTTTTTCTATTGCCGTGCTATCGGCTTGTTTTTGCGGGAGCTGGTCTTTCATCATGGAAATCACGGTCGAGCCGGTCATTCGTTTCATGGATCATTTCGCCATTTTCGTTTTCCCCATCGCTTAGTTTCCGGCCCTGCGGATATTTTAACATTCTTTGAATCGTTGTATCGATGATTTGATCAATATTCCGGCTGTTGGAATCTAAACGTCCGAAGCGCTCGATGTCTTTCATGAGGCGCGGATCGTCGGCAACGTAAACATGATAATAGCGCGGAACGACAGAAAGGGCGGTTTTTTTCACTTGATCCGCTGTTTGGTGGCGGTTTTTTGTATCTGTGTCATAAACGATTAATACTTCTTCATCGGTTACCAATGTGGCGGCGTCGTTAACGTTTGGCAGCTGTGTGCAAAGCTTGCTAATTAAATCAGCCGCGCGCTCGCGGTTGAATGTTGGCATGTTGTTGTACAAGTTTGCATCACTGGGAACAGGGCTTTTTTGATGGCGGACATAGCCAAAATTGTCCATTCGTGTGTCGTCGCCGTTCGGCACCCCGTTTTCGTTATATAAATCATTGCGATCGGTAACGTTTATCGTGTTGCCGCTTCGTTTGTATACGTCTGTATTGTTATCTTGCGCCGTTTGCGCACAGCCTGCTAATGTGGCGGCACTTAACGTGACGGCAAGCAATGCTTTTCTCATTGCAAACACCCCCTTCACTTTCAGGATGTTCCTCTTTCTTCACTTTGATAACAGTAATTGATTGGGAGCGTTTCATCGTTTATGATGAAAGTGGAAAGGCAAGGTGAAAAGGATGATATGCATTAATAATATATGTTATGAATTAGTGGAAAACGTGAAAAACGCGTTTAATGAAGAAGCATTTCGCGCGCGATATGCCGATATTTTAAGCAAGTATGACTATATCGTCGGGGACTGGGGCTATAACCAGCTTCGCTTGCGCGGTTTTTTTGATGATCATAACCAACGGGCGACATATGATACGAAAATCAGCACATTATCAGAATATTTGTATGAATATTGCAATTTTGGCTGCGCGTATTTTGTGCTCCGCAAAGTGAAACGGTAAAACAAGCGAAACTGGCACAAAAGGCTTCCGCATATGGTTCGATGCACAAGCAGAGAAGGGTGTCCCATCACTTTTGGGACACCCTCGTCATTATGTTTCGCCATATTGTTCGTTTTCCCGCGGGTCATCGTGCGGCGGATGCGCTCCGGGATCGCGCCGCGGGATGTTTTGATGGAACGATTTGTCTTCGTAGTTAAAGGCGCTATAGTAACGCTGTCCTTTTTTCCACGAAGTGCTTTTATTTTGTACCGGATCATCTGCGCGCCGCGGAGAACCGTACGGCCCTTCCGGGAATTCTTCGGCTGTTAAAAAATTTTTCTGTTTTTCTACGGTGGAAAAGTCGCTCTGCACGGTTTCACCTTCCTCGTTGAAAAGGTCATTTATAATGTTCCCTAATGAGAAAAAGGCTATGAAATGCATTCGTATAAAAATGACCGTAAATCATTGGCATCCTCTTCACTCAGGCGGTAAGCTTCCTCTAAATATCCCGGCTCTTCTAAATCGTCCTGCCCAATAATCGCAAAACGGTTGCTTTGCAAGTCGAGAACTAAATATTTCCCATAAAAGCGGTCCGTTTCGATAATTGCCAAATCAAACCGTTGCCGTTCTCCAAGAAAGCTGACAAAACGCGTTTTCGTATCCACCGTATCGTCATATAAGTAAAAACGTTCGCTCATAAACGCCAACCTCCAGTAAGAAATGGTACTTCCATCATAACAATATTCGCATAATTATGATACAATAAAAAAAGACAAATATAGGAGGAAGTAACGATGTACTTTGTTGACCGCAATAAAATCGAAGAAACGCTGCGCTATATGGAAAAACTGTTACATATTTACAAACAAAACCCGTCGTGGGACGATGAATTATCCCAGCTCGCTCTTGAGCGCCTTGTTCATTTAGTGATTGAGGCGGTTTTAGATGTCGGAAACGCGATGATCGACGGCTTTATTATGAGAGACCCGGGCAGCTATGAGGATATTATCGACATTTTGACAGATGAACGGGTTGTCACGGCGGATGACGCAAAAGGATTGAAAGCGATCATTGGCTATCGAAAAATGCTTGTTCATCATTATACGAATGTCGACCACGCAAAATTATTGGAGGAAATGCAAAAACATTTTCCGGCGCTGCAAGCATATCCGAATGCTATTCGCACATATTTGGAAAACGAGCTCGGTCCCGTGTCGGCGTTCCGCAATTAAAGACATTTCATTTATTGTTGACAAACGCGTCTCCAATGTTCATTTTCCCAAGAGCCTTCCGCTTCATGCATTATGACGAAGAAGGCTTCTTGGCGGAAGAATCACAGGGCATTGGAGCGTGTTTGCTTTTTGACATTTTTCGTTTCTTTGTATAAGGTGGTTACGTGCATTCTAAAAAAGAGGTGACAGATGTTGAAGAAGTACAAAGGATATTTAATCGATTTAGACGGCACGATGTATCGTGGAACGGAATGCATCGCGGAGGCTCGCGATTTTGTCAAAGCGTTGTATCAAAAAGGCATTCCGTATTTATTTGTCACGAACAACTCTTCGCGCACGCCGGCGCAAGTGGCGGAGAAGCTGCAGTCATTCGGCGTCCCGGCGACAGAAGAGCATGTGTTTACGACAAGCCAAGCGACGGCAAATTATATTTTTGAAAAAAAACCGGATGCTTCTATTTATGTAATCGGGGAAGAAGGACTCCGCACCGCTCTGGAAGAAAAAGGGTTTGCCTTTGCAAAAGAAGATGCGGAATTTGTTGTAATGGGGATTGACAGAAATATTACATATGAAAAGCTTGCCATCGCTTGTTTGGCTGTGCGCAACGGTGCGACATTTATTTCGACGAATGCTGATATTGCGCTTCCGACAGAACGGGGATTGCTGCCGGGGAACGGTTCACTGACGGCAGTTGTCGCCGTATCGACGCAAGTGCAGCCTATTTTTATTGGAAAACCGGAAAAAATCATTATGGAACAAGCGCTAAAAGTGCTGGGAGTGCCAAGAGAAGAAACATTAATGATCGGTGATTACTACGATACCGATATTATGGCAGGAATGAATGCGGGAGTGGACACGCTTCTTGTCCATACAGGGGTAACGACGAAAGAACTGCTGCAACGATATGAAAAGCAGCCGACATATACGGCGGATTCGCTCAAAGAGTGGATCGACCGCATTTAATAAAGAGGCTGGCGCAAAAGGTCGGCGAATGACCTTTTGCGCCAGTTTTTTTCTTTTCATAGCTGCAGATGGGAAGTGAAACATCCTGCACGTTGTGCCAATAGTAAACAGTGTATGTTTCATGGCTTTAATGTCGTGAGTGGCAGTGATTTTACGATCCCAAAAAAGAAACAGTTTCCCGTATTTTTTGCGAAAAAGGAGGGGCCAAAAAGCGAACAGCTACCGAATTTTGGCCCCATCTTTTTTGGCTTAAGAGCCGCTTACTCCACATTGGCCGCCCGATGTGCTAAGCGGCTTGAGGCAGCGGCCGCAATAGCGCCAACAATGTCGTCCAAAAACGTATTGCATTTTCCCGTGGATTTATCGTTCAATTTTTTTAAAATGCCAGGCTTTTGTTTATCGACATATCCGTAATTAGTGAAGCCGATGGAGCCGTATACGTTTACGATGGAAAGCGCCAAAATCTCGTCGACTCCATATAAGCCTTCGTCGCGTTGAATAATCGACTGCAGTGGTTCATCTAACTTGCCTTCTTCTGCCAATTTGTCAAGCTGAATGCCGGTGAGGATCGCGTTTTGCACTTCCCGTTTGGAAATCACGCGATTGACATTTTCAATGCATTCTTCTAGTTGCAGATTTGGATGGTACTTTGATTGCAAATAATATACGAGTTCAGCGATGTCTTTAATGGTAACGCCACGTTCTTCGAGCCATTGACGAGCGATTTGCTCCAGATTGTTCATGATTGGTCCTTTCATTTACTTCACCTGTTTCTTTAAGAAGTTATTTTTATTATATATGTTTATCATGTCATAAATGTGCCGTTCCTGTAAACATTGCTGCTTAGAAAAAAGGGAAATTCCTACCATAATTGTTTAGGTGAGTAATGAAGAAATGAATGTACCTCAGCAAAAGAATATTTGGAAAGCGCAGATTTTTTGGTAACTCCCCTCATATATTACTTTTATAAGGGGGGAGAAGCGATGAAGGAGTTTATTAACAATGAATATGAAATCCCGGCAGAACGGTTTGAAAAAACTGGAAGATACGATACATTTCTGCATAAAAATCAGCGTTATACTGTTATTCCTGTATATGGGCGCACGGAAGCAGAAATAGAGGAATTACAGAAGATGAGCGATTATTTATTATTAACGGGAGATGACACTGTCGCAGCTTTCGTTCCGACTAAATCAGGAAAGTGGGTTGCTTACTACGGCGACCAGCCTGTTGTGATTGTCCGCTCGCCTGTTTCACCATATGCAAGAAATATTTCTATCGGCCGAGAATTAGCGAAATTTCACCAGCGCGGCCGCACATGTCCTATTCCGGTCGTCCATTGCCGGCGAATCGGCCAATGGAAAGAGTTTTGGGGAACAAGGCTCGACCAGATGGAGCAGTTTTGGAGAAGTAAAATGGAGACAGGGATCAAGGCTATGTTTGACCGTCTTTTTCTTGAATCGTTTCCGTACTATCTCGGCTTGGCGGAAAACGCGATTCAATATGTAGCGGATGCGGAGTTGGATGAGGAACCTGTCGGCGTTGATTACGCAACCTTTTGCCATGAACGGCTGCCAAATGCGAAATGGGTGGAAGGAAAGGAACAAAAGTTGGCGACAGACTGGGTATATGATCATTGCGCGAGAGATTTGGCAGAGTGGGTCCGGCACATATACATGAAAAAGGGCAATGTTTCTGTGGAAAGCATCCGGCGCTTTTTCCGCGAGTATCAACGGATTGCGCCATTATCGCCGTTTGCCTGGCGCTTAATTTACGCACGTCTTCTTTTTCCGCTTCATTATTTTGAATGTGTGGAAGGATATTATATGACAGACGGAGAAAGAAGAAAACAAGCATATGAACAAATGTTGCGTGGCATTGTCGGCCGTTCCCGGGAGAATGAACAATTTTTAGCGTCGTTTGCCGAGATTGCGGGGCCTGCCGGCCAGCGGCTTTATATTCCTAAAATTTACTGGTTTTTTTATTGATGACATATCGTGATGACCGCTTCTTCATCTTTTTTTTATGATGATGAATTATGATAAAATAAGGAAAAAATACATAAAAGAAGGTGGACCGCGTGACTCGACCGTACGTGTTTATAACGCGAAAGCTTCCCGATCATATTGTTGCCCCGATAAAAGAGATCGCTGAAGTGGCGATGTGGCCATATGACGACATACAAGTTCCCCGCGATGTATTAATGAATGAGGCGAAAAAAGCAGACGCGCTGTTAACGATGGTGTCTGATGTCGTCGATGAAGAAATATTAGAAGCGGGAAAATCGTTAAAAGTCGTCGCGAATATGGGAGTCGGGTTTGATAATATCGATATCCCTGCTGCGACTAAACACGGGATTGCTGTTTGCAATACCCCGGATGTGCTGACAGACACTACTGCCGATTTAACGTTTGCCTTGCTGCTGGCGACTGCCCGCCGTGTAGTGGAGGCGGCGCAATGGATCAAAGAAGGAAAATGGAAAAGCTGGAGTCCGTTTTTATTGGCTGGTGCCGATGTCCACCATAAGACGATCGGCATTGTCGGCATGGGAAAAATCGGGCAAGCTGTCGCCAAACGCGCAGCTGGTTTTGATATGAACATTTTGTACCATAATCGTTCCCGCAACAAAGAAGCAGAACAAAGGCTTGGCGCGACATATTGCTCGTTTGATGAGCTATTGGAAGCTGCCGATTTTGTTGTTTGCTTGACGCCGCTGACGAAGGAAACGCGGCATATGTTTAATAGCGAAGCGTTCCGCAAAATGAAACGGTCGGCGATATTTATTAATGCATCAAGAGGAGCTGTCGTGGACGAACAAGCGTTATACGCTGCGCTTGTAAACGGGGAAATTGCCGCGGCAGGATTGGATGTATTTGAACATGAGCCAATTGGCGCTTCTCACCCGTTGTTAACATTAACCAACGTGGTTGCTTTGCCGCACATCGGAAGCGCGACAAAAGAAACGCGCACGAAGATGATGGAACTGTGCTGCCGGAATATTATTGCCGTGTTAGAAGGAAAGCGGCCGGAAACGCTTGTAAACAAAGAGCTAGAACGATAATAATTCAGGCAGTCCCTTTCGCAGCAGGGCTGCTTGCTTTTTGCGGAAAAATATCTGAATTTGCTTGATATTAACCGTTTTCAATATTTAATATAAAATTAATTATTGTAAAAAAAAGCAATATCTTTTATAATGTCTACTATGAAAAAACAAGTGTTTATACAGGAAATACAGAAGGGATGGGGAGTATGGCCAAGCCGATTTTCGTCGGGTTGTTAGGATTGGGAACTGTTGGAAGCGGTGTTGTCAAAATTATTGAAAATCATCAAGAACGGCTGATGCATCAAGTTGGATGCCCGGTACAAGTGAAAAAAATTCTTGTAAGAGATATATATAAACAACGGGACGTACGCGTCGACCCGTCTTTGCTGACAACCGATGTCGCTGACGTCATTGATGATCCGGAAATCGATGTCGTTATCGAAGTGATGGGAGGAATTGAAGAAACGCGCGAATATTTGCTGCGCGCATTGCAGCAAGGAAAGCATGTGGTGACGGCAAATAAAGACTTGATGGCATTGCATGGGTCGGAATTGTTGGCAGTGGCGGCAGAAAATCATTGTGATTTGTTTTTTGAAGCAAGCGTCGCCGGGGGAATTCCAATTTTGCGCAGCCTCGTTGACGGCCTTGCATCTGACCGGATTACGAAAATGATGGGAATCGTCAATGGAACAACAAACTATATTTTAACAAAAATGAGCAAATACGGAGCGTCTTATGAAGAAGTGTTAGCAGAAGCGCAAGCGCTTGGATATGCGGAGGCAGATCCGACTTCAGATGTGGAAGGATTAGATGCGGCCAGAAAGATGGCGATTTTAGCCCGGCTCGGATTTTCGATGAACATTGATTTAGAAGATGTGCAAGCAAAAGGAATAACGTCGATCACCGAAGAAGATCTCAACTACAGCAAACGCCTCGGCTATACGATGAAATTAATCGGCATCGCACAACGCGATGGCAACAAAGTGGAAGTTAGCGTTCAACCGACGCTGCTTCCTGATTCGCATCCGCTTGCGTCCGTTAATGATGAATACAATGCGGTATATGTGTATGGCGAGGCGGTCGGAGAAACAATGTTTTACGGACCGGGAGCGGGAAGTTTGCCAACCGCGACTGCCGTTGTTTCTGACTTAGTAGCCGTCATGAAGAATATGAGGCTCGGGGTAAACGGATGCAATGCCGTCGCGCCGCAGTATGAAAAGCAACTGAAATCGCCATCAGAAATTTTTTCGAAATATTTTTTGCGCATTCGTGTAAAAGACCAAGTTGGTGCGTTTGCGAAAATTACCACACTATTTTCAGAACGCGGCGTCAGCTTTGAGAAAATTTTACAATTGCCGTTGAAGGAAGATGGGCTTGCGGAAATCGTTATTGTCACACATCGCGCTTCGCAGCAAGATTACGAAGAAATTTTGCAGCAATTGCGTGAATTGGAAATTGTCCATGAAGTAAAGAGCTCGTATCGCGTTGAAGGAGAGGGAAAAGAATGACATGGAAAGGTTTGCTGCACGCATACCGCGAATTTTTGCCAATCAATGAAAACACCCCGATGCTTACTTTGAATGAAGGAAATACGCCGCTTATTCCGCTGCCGCGGTTGTCGGAAAAGCTTGGCGTTGAATTATATGTCAAAGTCGAAGGGGCAAACCCGACAGGATCATTCAAAGACCGCGGCATGGTGATGGCGGTCGCAAAGGCGAAAGAATCAGGAAGCCATACGATTATTTGCGCTTCGACAGGCAACACGTCCGCCTCCGCGGCGGCCTACGCGGCAAGAGCGGGGCTGCGCTGCATAGTGGTGATTCCGAATGGAAAAATCGCAATGGGGAAATTAGCGCAGGCGGTGATGTACGGAGCGGAAATTTTTGCGATTGAGGGAAACTTTGATGAAGCGTTAAAAATGGTGCGCCGCCTTAGCGATATGGCCCCAATTACGCTTGTCAATTCGGTAAATCCATACCGCATCGAGGGGCAGAAAACAGCGGCGTTTGAGATTTGCGACCAGCTTGGCAAAGCGCCGGACGTGCTTGCGATTCCGGTCGGTAATGCCGGGAATATTACCGCTTATTGGAAAGGATTTAAAGAATATCATGCGGCAAAACAAACGGGCCTTCCGCAAATGCGCGGATTCGAAGCGGAAGGAGCGGCTGCGATCGTCCGCAATCAAGTCATCGAGCATCCGGAGACGATCGCGACGGCGATTCGCATCGGCAATCCGGCGAGCTGGGAAAAAGCGGTGCAAGCAGCGGCGGAGTCGAACGGAAAAATTGATGAAGTATCTGATGCAGAAATTGTAGAAGCGTATAAACTGCTTGCGCGGGAGGAAGGGATTTTTGCCGAACCGGCTTCTTGTGCATCCATTGCAGGAGTGATCAAGCAGCGGAAGCGGAATGAAATTGAAAAAGGAAGCACCGTTGTGGCCGTATTAACCGGAAATGGCCTGAAAGATCCGGCCATTGCGATGGAAGTGGCAGAAATCGAGCCAACCGTGCTTGCAAACGACGAAACCGTCGTGTTTGAACACATTCAAGGAGTTGTCCATCAATGAAAGAAGATGGGATGTTAAGAATCGTCGTTCCGGCAAGCACAGCAAATTTAGGGCCAGGTTTTGATTCAATTGGTCTTGCCGTGTCCCGTTACTTGACACTTGAAGTCAGGCTGGCAGACGAGTGGAAGTTCGTTCCCCGTTCTTCAGAAGTCGCAGCGATCCCAGCGGGGATGGACAATTTAATTTATCAAGTAGCAGCGCAAGTGGCACAAACATATGGATGCACGTTGCCATGCTGTTTCGTGGATGTATATAGCAATATCCCGTTTACGCGCGGATTGGGAAGCAGCGCAGCAGCAGTGGTAGCGGGAATTGAACTGGCCAATGAGCTGGCTGGTCTGTCGCTCTCGCTGGAGCAAAAAATGCGGTTTGCCAGCTGTTATGAAGGGCATCCGGATAATGTTGGCGCTTCGTTATACGGAGGGCTCGTCATTGGTAGCCATCGCCGGGAAGAGACGGATGTCGTGCATGTTCCAGATGTGCAATTGGATTTAGTTGCTGTCATTCCTTCGTATGAGCTGGAGACAGAAAAAGCGCGCAGCGTTTTACCGCAGATGATGGCGCGAGAAGATGCCGTCGAGGCCAGCGCAGTCAGCAACGTGTTAGTCGCGGCATTGTTGACCAAAAGATGGGAACTTGCGGGAAAAATGATGTCGTGCGATTTATTTCATCAGCCATATCGCAAAGAACTTGTTCCGCAATTATCGCTTGTTGAAAAGCTGGCTATGCAATATGGAGCGTTTGGGGTGGCATTGAGCGGGGCTGGACCGACCATTCTCGCTTTTGCCGAACCGGGAAAAGGGATGGAATTAAAAGAAAAATTAGCCCCATATTTTCCGGATTGCGCGGTAGAATGGCTAACGGTCGAACAAAAAGGGAGTCAAGTGTATAAAATGTCGTTTGAAAAATAACAGCGGTTTCCCGATGGAAACCGCTGTTATTTTGGCGCAAACGGCCGCGGTTAGAATACTTGTTCTACTTCGACAATGCCCGGAACTTCTTCCAAAAGCGCGCGTTCGATTCCGGCTTTTAATGTGATCGTCGAGCTTGGGCAGCTTCCGCATGCGCCAAGCAAACGCAATTTGACAACTCCGTCTTCAACGTCGATCAATTCGCAGTCCCCGCCGTCACGAAGCAAAAACGGGCGCAGTTTGTCAAGAACTTCTTGCACTTGTTCTTTAATTTCTTGATCACTCATTTTTATCGACTCCTTTCTTTAACTTTATTATAATCATGGTAAAGAAAAAAATCTAATGATAAATTTTTGTTTTTACTATATGAAAGGTGGAAATATATGACGCTGAAGCAAGTAGAAATATGCGTATATGGCGCTGATATGATTTGCCCGTCTTGTGTCCATTTGCCTTCTTCCAAAGAAACATATGAATGGCTGGAAGCGGCGATTAAACGGAAATACCCGAATCAGCCGTTTTCCATAACATATATTGATATTTTCAACCCGCCAGAAGATGACGAAGCGAAAAAGGCGTTTGCCAAAAAGGTGCTGGAAGAAGATTTGTTTTACCCTGTTGTTGTGATCGAGGGGGTTATCGTCGGAGAAGGAAACCCAAGGTTAAAGTCGATTTATGCAGAGATGGAAAAGTACGGTTACCGGGGATAAAAAGGTTTTGTGGGCTTGCTATAGTAAAGGCAAAAGCAGTCGTGTGGATGGAGAAAGGGCAGCCATCAACCCTTCAGAAGCGAGTGCGAAAAAGTGAAAATAATGGAAGATAGAATGATTTTCTAATAAACAAAGCATCGGTTCGGTATGAACGGTGAATTATTGATAACAATTCACAAAAGAGAATGGATAACATCTAAAATGATGCTGGATAAATGGCATCCACTATTAGTGGTAAAGTTTTCAAAATTTTTGAAAAAGAAAATTCCGCGGACTGGCCATACAGTGATTCATAAACATGACAGAACAGAACAAGAGATGCTGGCGAAAACGCTTCTCCATGTTCCAAGGCCTTCACTCCGTGAAGCTCGGTTGAATGAAAATAAAACGATGCAGCCTACTCAAGGAGTAGGCTTTTTGTTCATAAAAAAGAAAGGCAGGATTTAGTAATCGTTATCTCATAAAATCATAAAACCCGCCCATGCGTATTGTGGGGCTTGAAATGTTCAATAATGCTGATAGATCCGTATTTGTGGCACATGTTGCTTTCTTTCCGTTTAGTAGCCGTTATGATATTTGTACATCCACAATATCCCGGATTTTAACAATCGCGGAACTCTTCCGGTTATTGGGCGGTCAGCAAGGAGGCCGAATCCGTGTTTTCGGCCGAGCGATCCGAGAATCCCTTTTAATTTTATAGGAGGAAATTCGCTTGGCGGTTCTTCCCCGTTCCAGCGTTTTTGCAATACTTGAACGATTTGTTCCGCTTGGCCCTCTGCGAGCTGAGCGCTTGGAGAGTGCGGCAAACTTGCACAGTCGCCGACGACGTATACGTTTTCATATCCGGGAATGTGATGGCGTTTCGTTAAAACGACACGGCCTTGTTTGTCTTTTTCCACAGGCAGCTGGCGAACGACGCGGTTCGGCTGAATGCCTGCTGTCCAGACAATGACATCGCAATGAACTGGGGTGTCGTGATTGTAAAGCGTGTGTTCTTCTACTTTCGTAATGTTGGAACAGCGGACAATTTCGATATCATGTTGGTGAAACCAGCTTTCGACATAGTTGCTGAGCCGTTTAGGAAACATCGGCAAAATGCGTTCTCCGCGATCAAACAATTTTATGTGTAAATCAGGACGGCTTTCCGCTAATTCACTTGCCAATTCGACGCCGCTTAGTCCCGCGCCGACAATGCCGACAATAGATCCGGGAGGCAAATTGTTTAACGCTTCATATGCCGCGCGCGCCTTTTCAATGGATTGAATGCTATGCGTGAAAGTTTCGGCGCCTGGAACACCATGGTATTTATCTTCACAGCCTAAACCGATTACTAAATCATCATATGGGATGCTGCTTTCATCCTGCAACTGCACGTTTTGATTATCAAGGTCGATGTTAACGACTTCACCGAAACGGTAGGTAAGACGCGGATGTTCAGGAAATGGGACGCGGATGTGGTGATCGCTAATCGTGCCTGCTGCGAGCGCATAATACTCTGTTTTTAAGCAATGATATGGAACACGGTCGACGAGCGTTATATGAACATCTTCTGGTAAATGGTTTGGGAGGAGGCGAAGCAAAATCCGCATATTTCCATATCCTCCGCCGAGCAACACAAGGTGTCTCATAATAAAATTCCCCTTTTATGATGATCTTTATAACCATTAAAAAGTATAACGAAATTGTGACAAAATAACAACAATTTTCGGTAAACGCTGACAAAGGGGAGAAATAAACGCCGGCATGTGCAGGGAAAAGGCGGCGCCCTGCTTATGGGAAAAATGGCCCTGCATCCAGTAAACGAAGCAATGGAAAACGGCATCGCATTTCATTGGTTTTTACGCTATTCTCCAGAATCCGTCCAGTGAAAAACGAAGCGTTATTCGTTGACGTTTTTCCAAAAAACCGATACGATGAAAAGCAGTAGGAAGGTGAGAAAACAATGATCCAGCCAATTATTGAATTTTGTATCAGCAATTTAGCAAACGGCTCGCAAAAGGCGTTGGAAATATTAGAAAAAGATCCGAACTTGGATATTATAGAATATAGTTGTTTAAGCTACTGCACTCGGTGTGCGGAAACCCTTTTTGCTTTAGTGAACGGGGAAATCGTAACCGGTGATACTCCTGAGCAGCTGGTGGAAAATATTTACCGTTATTTAGAAGAAAACCCGATGTTTTAAACGATAACCTTGTGGGGAGTTTTCCATTGGCTTTCATCCAAGTGTATCTATTATGGCATAAAAAACGAGGATGTCCCACGGACATCCTCTTTTAAAGTGTATTATGAAAAAACGGGGGATATTTTCATTGTGCCCGGTTTATTTCCGATTTATACTTATATATAAAAAATTTTTTCTTTCTAAGGAGGAAATATGAATCAATTTTCATTTACGAAAATGCATGGCCTTGGCAATAGTTATATATATGTCAATATGTTTGAAGAAACCATTCCGGAGTCATTATTGTCGCTGCTGGCCGTGAAAGTGTCTAACGTTAATACCGGAATCGGGGCGGATGGCATGATTCTTATTTGCCCGTCAAAAGTAGCCCCGGTGAAAATGCGGATTTTTAATAGCGATGGTTCGGAAGGAAAAAATTGCGGCAATGGCTTGCGCTGTGTGGCTAAATATGTGTACGAGCATGGAATAGTCAATGACCGCTCGTTTTTTATTGAAACATTGTCCGGGCTGGTGAAGGCAGAAGTGGAAGTAGAAAATGGAGCGGTTACCAATGTCACCATTGATATGGGAAAGCCGCGTTTAAAGCGGAGCGAGATCCCGATGGTTGGTCCGGAAGCGGAACGGGTGGTTGCAGAACCGTTTGAAGTCGATGGGCAGCTGTATGAAATTACGGCGGTTTCGATGGGAAACCCTCATGTCATTTTTTACGTGGATGATATCAATCAAGCGGCGGTAACATCCCTTGGGCCAATTGTCGAAAAGGACAAACGTTTTCCTGAAGGGGTTAACGTCGAATTTGTCGAAGTAGTTAACGACCATGAGCTCCATTTTCGCGTCTGGGAGCGCGGCTCCGGAGTGACGCAAGCATGCGGGACAGGAGCATGTGCGGCTGTTGTCGCTTCAGTGTTAAATGGAAAAACAGCACGAAATAAGGAAACGATTGTCCATTTAGCGGGCGGAGATTTGACGATCACGTGGACGGATGAAGGAAATGTGCGGATGACAGGACCAGCGGAAACGATTTGCACAGGAGTGTATTATTATTAAATGTTTAAGATTTGAGCATAACGGATAAAAAGCGATATACTATCAGTAAGGAGGGATTGCAATGACGGATATTGTAACACTTACAGAGGCTGCTGCGTTTCAAATTAAAGATATGATGAAAGAACATGAAGAGGAAGGGGCATATCTCCGCATTGGCGTGAGAGGCGGCGGCTGCAGCGGTTTGTCGTACGGAATGGGATTTGACCATGAACGCCATGAAGACGATCATGAGTTTGAGCAACATGGAATTAAAATTCTCGTCGATAAAGACAGTGCGCCAATTTTACAAGGAACGGTTATTGACTATAAACAGTCGTTAATGGGCGGCGGTTTTACGATCAATAACCCGAACGCGATTGCCACATGCGGCTGCGGTTCGTCGTTCAGAACGGCAACGAACACTGGGACCCCAGAACAATGTTAAACGGCGGGCAACGCTTTCTGACCGCATAAACTGAAAGCACCGCGGGGGTGGTAATCACCTAATCACCCTTGGGAGTCCGTGCGTCCGCAAGTGTGTTCAAACATATTCAGCGGAATAGATTGCAGACAACCTTCTTGCCAATGAATGTCCATCATCGGCAAGAAGGTTTTTGTTTGGCTTTGACAGCGAAGGCCGAAACCGGCAATTGCAAGCATGGTCCATATATGAAAATGTAGCGCTAACAGCGGCACAGGCTTCAGCATGGAAAGGATAGTTTGCAATTTTGGCAAGAAAATAGTAAATAAATACGCAGAGAAGCCAAGCAGTTGTTGAGCCGAAATGAATAATAAACAGCTAAAAAGTCACATTCATATAATAAAAAGGATGCTTTTGGCATAAAGCATCCCTTTTATTGGTGAAGAGGCAAGCAAATTAGAAGAGTGAAGTGGAGTGCGCCGGTTGCATTCTCGCTGTCGGATCGATATACGTTTTGGCGCTGCTAATCGCGATTGGCGCTTCCCCGAATCCGCAAGCAATGAGCTTTATTTTTCCTTCATATGTGCATATATCGCCGGCAGCGTAAACGCCAGGAATGTTTGTTTCCATTTTCGAGTTGACTTTGATCGAGTTTTTCTCAATTTCCAGCCCCCAGTTTTTTATTGGTCCAAGCGAAGAAATAAAGCCGTAATTCACAATGAGCGCGTCGATGTCGATCGTTTCGCGGGAGCCGTCTTTCACGTGCTCGATGACGACTTGGCGGATCCCGTTTTCATCGCCGATTAACTCCACAGGAACGAAAGGGGTTTTAACATTAACGGTGGAATTCAGCAATGTTTCCACGCTATGTTCATGAGCGCGGAATTTATCGCGCCGATGCACAATCGTTACTTTTTCCGCGATCGGTTCCAGCATAAGCGACCAGTCAACGGCTGAATCCCCGCCACCACAGACGAGCACTTTTTGCCCTTTAAATTGGTTTAAGTCGTTAATGAAGTAATATAAATTTTTCCCTTCATATTGCGCCGCGGTTTCTAGCTCAAGGCGCCGCGGCTGGAAAGCGCCGTTTCCGGCGGTAATAACGACGGTTTTGGAATAGTGTATTTCTTTGTTGGTCGTTAATTTCAACGTCCCGTTTTCTAATTTTTCTAACTTTTCAACCGACTGTTCCAAACAAACCGTCGGCGCAAATTGTTCCATCTGTTCTTTTAAATTATTAATCAATTCTTGGGCGCGAATTTTTGGAAATCCGGCAATGTCGTATATGTACTTTTCAGGATAAAGTGCAGATAATTGTCCGCCAAGTTGCGGAAGGCTTTCGATAATTTTCACGCTCATCTGCCTTAATCCTCCGTAAAAAGCAGCAAACAGCCCGGTCGGTCCACCTCCTATAATAGTAACATCATATATTTTTGGATCCTCTTTCATTTCGGACGATTCCTCCCCGCAGTAAAATTGTCTCTATTATTTTTATCATACCATAAAACGCGGTTGTTATTATGATATTTTGCCGTTAAAAAATAGAAAAACGTAAAAAAAGCTTGAAAAGATTCAAAAAAAGGTCTAATATGTTTTAGTGGAAACATTGTTAATTTTTTATGACAATTGTTCGACATTTTTTTGTCAAACAACGTGAATATTTTCACAAACTTTATTCAATAAAAATGCATATAGCAGCAAAAGCTATAAAAAAATTGAAAAAATTAAAAGGGTGGAAGTGATTCAGTTGAAAAAGCCAAATGTCGTCATTTTAGGTGCTGGTTATGGCGGGTTAATGACAACTGTGCGTTTGCAAAAACTTGTCGGCATGAATGAAGCGAATATTACGCTTGTGAACAAAAACGACTACCATTATGAAACAACATGGCTTCACGAAGCGTCTGCCGGCACGCTGCATCATGACCGGGTTCGTTATCCGATAAGCGATGTGATCGATCGCAATAAGGTCAATTTTGTGAAAGACACGGTAGTCAAAATACTTCCGGATGAAAAGAAAGTGTTAATGGAAAATGGCGAGATTGCCTACGATTATTTAGTCATTGCCCTCGGATTTGAATCAGAAACATTTGGAATTAAAGGGTTAAAAGAGTACGCTTTTTCCATTTCCAACGTGAATGCGGCGCGGCAAATCCGCGAGCATATTGAATACCAATTTGCGACGTATAATACGGAAGAAGAAAAGCGGGAAGAACGTCTAACGATCGTTGTTGGCGGCGCTGGATTCACAGGCATCGAGTTTTTAGGAGAATTGGTAAACCGCCTTCCACAATTATGCCGCGAGTACGATATCGACCCGCATAAAGTCCGCGTTATTTGCGTGGAAGCGGCGCCGACAGCGCTTCCTGGCTTTGATCCGGAACTTGTTGAGTATGCGGTCGGCCAGCTGGAGCGCAAAGGAGTCGAGTTTAAAATCGGCACTGCTATTAAAGAATGCACGCCTGACGGAATTATCGTGGCAAAAGGCGATGACGTCGAGGAGATAAAAGCAGGAACGGTCGTATGGGCAGCTGGTGTGCGCGGCAGCCGTGTCGTCGATGAGTCCGGCTTTGAAGCGATGCGCGGACGCATTAAAGTAGATCCGTTCTTGCGCGTTCCTGGCCGTGAAGATATTTTTGTCGTTGGCGACTGTTCGCTGGTGATAAATGAAGAAACGAATCGCCCATATCCGCCAACGGCGCAAATTGCCATGCAAGAGGGCGAATTGTGCGCGAAAAACCTTGCGGTGTTAATCCGCCAGCAAGGAGAATTACAGCCATTCCGCCCAGATATTAAAGGAACAGTTTGTTCACTTGGCCATGATGATGCGATCGGGGTTGTGTTTGGCAAAAAATTATGGGGTGCGAAGGCAAGCTTTATGAAAAAAATGATCGACAACCGCGCTCTTTATTTGATTGGCGGGGCTTCGCTTGTCATGAAAAAAGGAAAATTTAAATTCTTTTAATCGACGGGCAAACATCGTTGTTTGCCCTTTTCCATTTTTTACTGGCATCGTCAAGATTGGGCATGCAGCATGTTTTTTCGTCCGTAAGCATGGATTATTTGGAAAACAACATCGTTTTTTGCTGTTTTCTTATTGCGCATTTCCAAGACTCTATCGGTTGCCAAAAGGTGTTGCGATCAAATTTTCCACATATTATGTTTGTGGTATAGTTAATTAAATAAAAAAGGATGGTTAACATGGATAAGAAGCGCGGCAATGTGTGGATCGCAGCGGCAGGATTAGTGGTGAATGAGGCGGATGAATGGCTTGTCGTAAAGAAAAAATACGGCGGTTTGAAAGGGAAATGGTCGCTTCCGGCGGGATTTGTACAGCCAGGGGAAACGCTTGATGAAGCAGCAATCCGGGAAATTAAAGAAGAAACGGGGATTGACGCGGAAATTGTCGGTTTTCTCGGAATGCGTACAGGCGTGATTCGCAATGAGATTAGTGACAATATGGCAATATTTTTGCTTCGCGCTGTTTCAGACGCTATTACGGTGCAAACGGAGGAATTGTTTACAGCGGCGTTTTTAAGCAAGCAAACATTGGAAAAAGATGCGCACACATCAAGGTTGTTGCGGTATTTACTGCAATCAGATCCGTTTCATTATCTTCCGTTTAACGATGGGATGAACCCGGGAGAACCATTTGGATATACAAAGTACCGGCTATATTTTAACAACGGAAAAAATTAAAGAATATCGAGAATGTTTTATATCGCGGCAGACAGAGGTGGACCTCCTTTTTTCTTTGGAAATGAAACAAAAACGGCGGGAAGCGGAATGAAACACACGGGGCAAACGGCATGCTATACTGCCAAGGAAACGGAATGTGCAGCGTTTGTCGGGCAAGGCGGAAACTTGCTATGGATGTTTAAGGAAATAAATGGAATAAAAATGAAGCGGTTTCTGAAAATTGACTCCCTTTATCTGATTCAGTACACTTAAAAAGAGTGTACTGGGAGGTGATATGGGGATGCAAATGAGCTTGCCTGTCGTGCTCATTTCCATGCTTCTATTTTTTGTTTTATTTTTCGGCATCGGCTTTTTATTAAATATGTTGTTGCGCATGACTTGGATTATGGCGGTTTTATGCCCAATTGTATTTATTTTTATTATCGATGATATTCCGTGGACGAAATATTTTACTGATCCGGTGTCTTCCTTTGTTGCACTAAAGCATAAAGTGTTATCACTGGCGCCGGCGGACATTTTAATTTTAGCTAGCGGATTTGTCGGGGCAGTTTGCGCCGGGTTCGCCATTCGCACGCTGCGTGCCAAAGGATACCAAATGTTTTAAGGCTTTCATGGAGATATGAAAGTCTTTTTTTTTGCCTCACTTTTCTCACAATGAATATTTCGATTTTTTTGTGGAGATAAATAGAAATGTGAGAGGAGTGAGGAGATGATTCTTCTTAAAAATATAGTAAGAAGAATAACAATGTCATTATTGTTCGCAATGGCACTATTGACAACTTTTCAAGCGATTTCAGGAGTCGAAGCGAAAGTGATTGTGGACAAATTGTATGGTGTGTCGTCATTTCATACAGGCTATCACTTTTTTGACATATGGAAAGAACAGCAACATGTTGCGATAGATGCACAATGGAAGTATTACGAGGGGAGGAAAAAACCGCAAATTTCCTCGGAAAAGATAAGTCAGCCGCCCCGCCTTGAAGAAGCGATTGATTGGTCAAAATATCCATCTAAAGTTGTTGTTGCGACAGGATATACAGCAGGAGTGGAGTCGACAGGAAAAACGCCGAATCATCCGGAGTATGGGATAACATATTCTGGAGTGCGTGTGAAACGTGACTTATATTCAACGATTGCCGCGGATTTAAATGTCTTCCCAATCGGTACCATTCTTTTTATCCCTGGGTATGGATATGGGGTCGTGGCCGATAAAGGAGGGGCGATAAAAGGCAATCGCGTCGATTTATATTATGATACGGTTGAGGATGTATATAAATACTGGGGGAAAAAGACTGTGCAAGTGTATATTGTGAAAAAGGGAGATGGAGAGCTTTCCGAAGAAGAATTAAAGCAGCTGAATGAAAATGAAACGATGCAAGTGTTTAGGCAGCAATATTTGCAATCGAAAAGCTAAGGGCGGCCGCTAGCCGCCCTTTATTTCCGGGTCAATACTCCAACAATGGGTCCATGCCGTCGTCAGGCGGAAAAACGGATGGATGCAACAAGGCGGCAAGCTTTTTAAGGCCGAGCAAAAGCCGCGGGGAAGGGCGGCAATATAATGACTCCTCGAGCACGTAAATGCGTCCCGCGCGGACAGCTTCCACTTTCTCTGCATCGGGTCTTTTAAGGACGGCATCTTTATTCATCTTTTTTGTTTGCACACCAACCCAGACGAGGCAAATATGGGAAGGATTTCTCTTTACCACTTCATCCCAGTCTGATTGCACGTTGGCTTTCGCCACATCGCCGAAAATATTCATTCCTCCAGCCAGCTCGCTGATTTCACTTAACCAATTTGTTTTGCCGGGCGTAAAAATTGGTTTTGGCCACCATTCCCAATACAGGCGGGCGGGATGTTTCACATTAGCGGCAAGCTGGCGGTATGTTTCGATCAACGAGCAGTAACGGCGGGCAATGGCTTGCGCCGCTTGCTTTTTGCCAAGTGTTTCCCCGAGGCGGAGCAAGTCCTCGGCAATATCGTGCAATGAATTTGGCGCAAAAACAATATGGGGAATGTTGCGTTTTTCGAGTTCTTGCACGTTTCGTTCCATGCCTGGAACGCTTAATGAAGCGAGCACTAAGTCTGGCTTCAGCGCTTCTACTTTTTCCATGTCGATATTTAAGTCAGGGCCGACTCTCGGAAGCTTGCATATGGAGGGCGGCCAATCGGAATGGCTGTCTACGGCGATAAGGTAATCAAGCATGCCTAAATAAGCAAGCAATTCTGTATTGCTCGGACAAAGGGAAATAATCTTCATCATAGCGCACCTCCTTTCCGTTTATCATGCCGGTAATGTTTTTATTCTACATGGTTGCGCCTGTTTCCTTGCGCTGCATTTCATGGCCGCTACTTGGCGGGAGAAATTTTAAGCGATGGAGGCTGATTAGTGAGGAGGTCGAAATCGCCATTATAATTCGATATAATGGAAAAGAAAATGTATTCATAAGGAGAGATGATGCATGTTTACCATTAGCGGGCAATTATCTCTTGATACGGCACATGAGGCGCTGGTGATAGGGATTTTTGAAAAAAATAAGCCGCTGGACGGAATTGCTGCCGAGTGCGATAATCGCCTTCACGGGCAAATATCGGTCTTGTTGAAAGAAGGGGATATTTCCGCCAAGAACAAGCAAATTTCCAAAGTACATACTTTAAAGCAAGCAGGGGTTAAGCGCCTTTTTTTTGTCGGGTTGGGAAAAGAAGAAAAATTGACGTTTGATTTATTGCGTGAAGCGTTTGGCAAGCTGTTTAAAACGATAAAACAAGCGAAATTAACCGAAGTAGCGGTCGCCTTGGATACGTTCACCACGAAAAATGTCGATGCGCTCGATGCGGCGCATGCATTAGCGGAAGCATATTATCTTGCAACATACGAATTTCCTGGCTACAAGCAAAAAAAGAATGAGAGGGAAAAACACATCAACTCGATTACGGTTTACACCGAAGCGGACCAAGCGGAAATTAAAGCGAGTGTGTTTGTCGGCTCTGTATACGGTAAGGCGACGAATTCCGCGCGCACATTAGTCAATACGCCAAGCAATTTGCTAACAGCGGCAGATTTAGCGGATTATGCGGTACGATTAGCGGGCAAATACGGATTCGAGCACGAAATTCTTGAAAAAGAAGAAATGGAAAAGCTGGGGATGGGCGCGCTGCTTGCGGTGAACCAAGGCTCGAAAAATCCGCCAAAAATGATCGTTCTCAAATACCAAGGAAAAGAAACATGGGAAAATGTGATCGGGCTTGTCGGAAAAGGGGTAACGTTTGATACTGGTGGCTACTCTCTAAAACCGCGCGAAAGCATGATCGATATGAAAACCGATATGGCCGGCGCCGCGGCGGTGCTTGGAGCGATGGAAATCATCGGGGAGCTTCGCCCGGAACAAAATGTTGTCGCGGTCATTCCGGCTACGGACAACATGATCAGCGGTGAAGCGTTTAAACCAGATGATGTGATTACATCGATGAGCGGAAAAACGATTGAAATAAGAAATACAGATGCGGAAGGCCGTTTAATTTTGGCGGACGCGATTACGTACGCGAAACATCACGGGGCGGATTATTTGATTGATGTCGCGACACTGACGGGCGGTGTCATTGTCGCGCTTGGCGTTCATACGACAGGTGCGATGACCAATAACGAAGCGTTGTTTGAGCAATTATTGGAAGCTTCTGCGGAAACGGGGGAGTTCATTTGGCGCTTGCCAATTACGGAAAAAGACAAGGAACGTGTGCGCAGCAGCAAAATTGCGGATCTTAACAATTCTCCGGGACGGGAAGGACACGCAATTATGGGCGGCGCGTTTCTCGGAGAATTCGCGGAAGATACGCCATGGGTGCATCTTGATATCGCCGGGACGTCTGTCACTTCGAAAGAACATGACCTCGGGCCGTCCGGCGCGACGGGGGTAATGGTTCGCACGCTTGCAACGCTGGTGGAGCGGTTTGAATAACGCGGAAGACGAAGCAAGGAAACTTGCTTCGTTTTTTTGAGCGGCATAACACTATTTTTGATAGAAATGTGTATAAAATGTTAAGGTAATGTAAAATTTGTGTAAATTTTTTTGTCGAACATTGTAAATTCAATGTTTATTGCTAAAATAAAACACAGTGGCTTAATTTCCATACGTTATAATGGAGGTCTTTCGTATGATTTTTTCACCGAAAAAAGATGTCTTTTTTGATTTATTGTTTACGATTTCCGAAAATGTGAAGGAAGCGGCGCAATATTTCGTCGAGTATAAAATTAACAATATTAGCGATTTAAAAGAATTTGCGCGTGTGATGAAAGAATACGAACGCAAAGGAGACTCGTACATTCATGAACTTGTTGTCGAATTAAACAAAACGTTTATAACGCCGATTGAGCGTGAAGACATTCACCAATTGGCAATGAAAATGGATGATGTATTAGACGGACTTGAACAATGTTCCGCTCGTTTCGAAATGTTTTCTTTTACGGAAATTGATGATCATATGGTGAAATTTTTTGACAATATTTATCAAAGCACGATTGAAATCGCGGACGCTCTCAAACTGTTGTCGCAGAAAAAGCTTCTCGATATGCGGACACATGCCATAAAGATTAAGGATTATGAGACAAAATGCGATGAAATTTTGCGGGCTTCGATCAAAAATTTATTCGTAGACCAAAAAGACCCGATTAAAATCATTCAATATAAAGAACTATATGAAATGCTTGAAGAAATCGCCGATAGCTGTGAGGATGTGGCAAATACGATTGAAACGATCATCATGAGAAATGCATAAAAGGAGACAGCGCTTTTATGGATACAGTATTTTTACTTACGGTTCTTATTGTCGTTTTTGCATTGGCGTTTGATTTTATTAACGGGTTTCATGATACCGCCAATGCCATTGCAACATCTGTCTCAACGCGAGCATTGTCGCCGCGGAAAGCGATTGTTTTAGCGGCAACCATGAACTTTATTGGCGCATTGACGTTTACTGGCGTTGCGAAAACGATCACGAAAGACATTGTCGACCCATTCGCGCTTGAGAACGGTTCGGTTGTCATTTTAGCGGCATTGACGGCGGCGATTGCATGGAATTTAATTACGTGGTATTACGGAATCCCGAGCAGTTCTTCGCATGCGTTGATCGGTTCGATTGCGGGCGCCGCTGTTTCGGCGGCGGGATTTGATGTTTTGCATTATCAAGGCTTTTTAAAAATTTTAGAATCCCTTATTATCTCGCCGTTTCTCGCTTTAGCAGTCGGGTTTGTCATCATGAGCTTGTTTCGTGCCATTTTTAAAAACGCCAACTTGACGCGGACAACGAAAGGGTTCCGCATGTTTCAAGTCATCACCGCTGCTTTTCAAGCGTATACGCACGGAACCAACGATGCGCAAAAGACGATGGGAATTATCACGATGGCGCTTATTGCTGCGAATTATCATACGTCAAGTGAAGTGCCAGAATGGGTGCGAATTTCTGCTGCCATTGCGATGGGATTGGGCACATCTGTTGGCGGATGGAAAATTATAAAAACCGTTGGCGGTAAAATTATGAAAATACGTCCTGTTAACGGGGCGGCTGCCGATTTATCATCGGCACTCGTCATTTTCTCCGCCACTCTCCTTCATTTGCCGGTCAGCACGACTCATGTTATCTCTTCATCGATTATGGGAGTCGGAGCGGCACAGCGCGTTAAAGGCGTCAAATGGGGTGTGGCGCAGCGCATTGTGTTAACATGGATTATTACATTGCCGGTTTCTGCACTTATTGCTGGATTTGTCTATCAAATTTTTAAATTATTTTTTTGAGTAAAAAACGTGCATGGATTTCGCATGCACGTTTTTTATTGGTGAAAAGCTTTCATGGGTGCGCTATTCTATGCCACATGTTGGCGGTATGAAGCGGATTTACGGATGGACATATAAATTCGTGGTGAGATGATCCCGGCAATTACGGATAAAATAATATCTTTTGGAAGCGGAACGATCATCCAGCTCCATGCCAAAGCATACGAAAACCCTTTAGGAGCTTCCGCCCAAAGTTTATAGGCGATATACATCCAGTTGGTGCCGATCAAGTAGTTAATTGCCATACCAGCGACCGTCGCAGCAATAAACCGGACAACGGACGGATTCCCGTTTCCTCGTTCAATAATCCAGCCTGTCACGTAAGCAGCCAAAATAAACGATAGGATAAATCCGAATGTCGGGCGGACAATAGTGCCGAATCCGCCGCTAAACTGGGCAAACACCGGAGCGCCGAATAGACCGATTAACATATAAACGGTCATTGCTGTCGCTCCTAATTTGCGCCCTAAAATCGCGCCGGCAAGCACGCAAAAGAACGTTTGCAACGTAATTGGAACACCGCCGATGACAAGAAATGGCGCCCATGACGTAATATTTGCCCCAATTGCCATTAATGCCGCAAACATGCCGACTAATGTCATGTCAAGTGCCCGCCATTTCCGCTGTGTTTCTCCCATATGTAAACCCCCTTAAATTTTATAGTTAACAAAAATAATCGTAACGAACAATTTTTGAGATGTCAACGATAATTTTTGGCACCATATATTGCAAAAAGGAGTGAAAGCAAATGAATGCAGCGGTGAAAAGCGGAAGAACAAGAATAAGTACGGGGCGGGCAAAAGCTTATTTTCCGGTGGCGTAAGCCGGCTGAAGCGAAGCGGATGTTGAAATAATGATAATGAAAAAGAACAGGAAAAAATCCTGTTCTTCTACATTAAATAACGGACAAACAAATAGATGTGAGAAAGCAAAAGCGCGATGAATGTTAACGGAGCGCCGATTTTTAAAAAGTCCATATAGCTGAATCCGTGCCCTTCACGCGAAGCGATGCCGGCGACAATCACATTTGCTGAAGCGCCGATTAACGTGCCGTTTCCCCCTAAACATGCGCCTAATGATAATGCCCACCACAATACTTCCATTTGTGCGGAATCCGGCGATAATCCCATTCCGGCAGCCATGTCTTTAATCAGCGGAATCATCGTGGCGACAAACGGGATATTATCAATTGTTGCTGAAGCAAGCCCCGATACCCAAAGGATGAAATAGGCAGCGGCAGAAATATCGCCCCCGGTGACTTCCAACACTTTTTCCGCCAAGCTTTTGATAAATCCGATATCGACGAGTCCGCCAACTAATGTAAAGAGGCCGGCGAAAAAAAAGATCGTTACCCATTCGACAGAGGCAAATACGTCTTCGATTTCATGTTCTTGCACGCCAATTAGCATTAATATGATCGCGCCTGTCATTGCGATGACAGCGGCATCGACATGAATGACGGAATGAAGGAGAAAACCTAAAATCGTCAAAAATAACACGGATACAGATTTTTTTAACAATGCCGCATCTTTAATATATTCTGCTTCGTTCACATTCATCAATTTGTTCACAAGGTGATCGTCTGTTTTTAGTTGCCGGCGGTATATAAAAACAAGAATGGATACCGTAACGATCATAATAATGAGTACAATCGGCGTTAAATTAAACAAAAACGCGTTGAAGTCGAGATGTTTGTTTGCCGATCCGATCATAATATTTGGCGGGTCGCCGATCAATGTTGCCGTTCCGCCAATGTTGGAAAACAACACTTCCGAGATTAAATAAGGAACCGGGTTAACTTGCAACATGCGTGTGATGGAAAATGTCACAGGAACAATCAACAATACCGTCGTGACATTGTCAAGAAAGGCCGATAAAGCGCCCGTCAACAGCGACAGCATCACTAAAATGCGCAACGGCCGTCCTTTCGCCAATTTCGCCGCTTTAATTGCCACGTATTGAAAAAAACCGGATTTGCTTGTAATGCCGACGAGAATCATCATTCCTATCAAAAGGGTTATCGTTCCCCATTCAATATGTTGAGTAAACGCGTTATGCAAATCAACGATGCCGAACATAATCATCAATGCGGCACCGAGCATGGCAATGACAGCCCGGTTGATTTTTTCCGAAATGATGATGGCGTACGTGATAAGAAAAATGGCGATCGCCGCATAATATTGCAAGCTGGAAATTTCGGCTGCTGCTGAGTCATGCATGATAAATGCTCCTTTCTTAAAAATTAACGTGGCATATCGATAGCATTGCCGCATGATGGGCATGTCCAAGCTGGGCGTTCTTGAAGGTTGCGCAAGTAAAAGGAAAAGGCACCATGCGGGCATGTTATTTCCGTCACGCGGTCCATCAATAATCGCCAATCGCTTTACGAACTAACAGCCGCTCTTATAACAACGTCCGCTAGGGGACTCTTAACAGATGTGTCAATCGCTAGCTGCAGCATTACGCGTTCATTATAACATATTTATGCAACATTCAGACTCCCGCCCTTTTTTTATATTTTCTGAAAAGGAAAATAAAATGTCGTTTTTCCGTGATATAATAATAGTAATAAAAAATTATGCGTGACTATGAAAAGAAAGGAGGGAAAAAGGAGGTGACAGCGACATCACAATACTTGTTCCTTGATTTTGAATTTACGATGCCGGAAACAAAAATGGAGCCAAAAGGATTTTTTCCGGAAATTATTGAAGTCGGGCTTGTTGTGGTTGTCAATGATGAAATATGCGACCAGTTTTCCTCTTATGTGAAACCGACGCGCTTTCCAGTGCTTACGAACCGGTGCAAATCGTTTTTAAATATTACCCAAGAACAAATCAATCAAGGAATGAGCTTTCACGAACTAGTCGCATTATTGTGCAAGTACGATCGTTCGTGCCCAAGCACGGTGGTTACGTGGGGAAGCATGGACATGAAAGTGTTAAAGGAAAATTGCAAGGCCGCTAATCTGCCGTTTCCTTTTACGGGAGAGCACCGCGATCTGGCGATGGAATATAAATTGTTTTTTGGAAACAAAAATCATACAGGATTGCGAAAGGCAATACAAGAATATGGAAATGAAGGAGTAGGAAAAGCGCATTGTGCTTTGGACGATGCTTTTACCACTTATAATATTTTCCGGCTGGTAGAAAACGATAAAAAATATTTAATGAAAACAAAACCGCCGACGATTGGAGAACGAATCGATTTAACGCAGCTAAGAAAAAAATTTGCGTTATGAAGCTTCGATATTGCTTTACGGGCGGCTTCCCTGCTTGTTATGGTATAATAGCTGATATAACATTTTATGTGTGAAAGGTTGTTGGGTGATGGCGGTTTCGTATATATTAAGTTTCATGCTATATTTTCCTGAAGATAAACGCGAGTATATTCCTGCAGCAGTCACATGCATGATTTTTCTTATAGCAGCTATTTTAACAACACGGCTCATTATAAAAATTTCGCGATATCAGGAAGAAAAGGCAAAGCGGCTGGAAGAACAGCTAATAAGAGATAACAAGAATCAAGAATAATGAAAAATAATCGTTTAATCGCGGTTCCCTTTGGCAATACTAAATGTTAAAAAGTGTTGCTGGAGGGGTTTTGTGTTTCAAAAGGCAGGTTTGTTATTCGTGGCCGCCGTTTTATTTGCCGTCGGCTGCCAAAAGGAAAATGTGACGAATTTAGAAGTTAACATGATAAATAGCGCCGGTGATTCCATCGGCACGGTGAAGCTAACCGAACAAGCGAAAGGGGTGAAATTGAAGCTGGATTTGGAAGGGCTTCCGCCTGGTGAACACGCGATTCATATTCACGAAAAAGGAGTTTGCACAAAACCGGATTTTCAATCGGCTGGAAACCACTACAATCCAGACGGAAAAAAACATGGATTGCTTCATCCAGAAGGAGCGCATGCTGGCGACTTGCCTAATATTATCGTAAAAGAGGACGGGACAGTTAACACGGAATTGACCGCGCCAAATGTGACGCTGAAAGAAGGAAAAAAAGGGACGTTGTTAACTAAAGATGGGACGGCGATTGTCATCCACGCCGGAAAAGATGATGGGATGACGCAGCCGGCTGGAGATGCTGGGGAACGAATTGCATGTGGAGAAATAAAAAATAGATGAAGCAGAAAAGGCTCTGACCTATAAGGAAAGAGCCTTTCGAATTGTGATCCGGAGCATTCCATAGCAAAAGACGCGGCTGCCTTCAAAACAAGCGGCAATCCGGCGATTTGGCAAACTATTGAAGCGCTGCGGTGAGGCGGTGAAGCGCGTCTTCAAGCGTTTTTTGCGGGCAAGCGATATTGATGCGGATAAATCCCCTTCCTTCTTCGCCAAATTTGCTTCCAAATTCTACGGCGATCTTCCCTTTTTCTAAAAGAAGCTGCTTGAGCTGCCGTTCTGTTTTGCCAAGCGGCCGGCAATCGACCCAAACGAGATAAGTTGCTTCGGGACGGATGACGCGGAGTTTTGGCAAGTTCGTTTCGATATAAGAACAGAGACGATTGATATTTTTCTGCAAATATGGCAAGAGCGCATCGAGCCATTCCCCGCCGTGCTGATAGGCTGCTTCCGCGCCGGCAACCGCGAAGGTGTTCAGCGTTAAAATGCCTTGCCGCTGCTGTACGTTGTTAAATTGCCGTTTTAACGTTTCGTTCGGAATAATCGCGGCGGCTGCTTGCAGCCCGGCGAGGTTGAACGTTTTCGTTGGCGCAATGCATGTGACGCTTTTTTCGGCGAATGCCGGATCAATGGAAGCGAACGGAACGTGTTGGTATGGCGGCAACGTAAGATCTGCGTGAATTTCATCGGAAATGACGATCACGCCATGTTCCACACATAATTCCCCTATTTTTATCAATTCCTCTTTTGTCCAGACACGGCCTCCAGGATTATGCGGGCTACATAGCACCAATAATTTCGCTCCGCGAATTTTTTCTTCGAAATCGTCCCAATCAATTTCATACTGGGTTTCCGCGAGGCGGAGCGAGCTTGTGACAAGCGTGCGGCGATGTTTTTTAACAAGCTGGAATAGCGGCGGATATACCGGCGTTAAGACGACGATGCGGTCCTCTTCGTTTGTAAACGCCTCGATGGCCGTGGCAATCGCCGGTATTACGCCAGTGGAAAATGAAAGCCATGATGTTTCGATTTCCCATTGATGCCGCGATTGGAGCCAATGTTTGACGGCGTTTTTTAAAGAATCGGGGATGATCGTATATCCGAAAATGCCGTGCTCGACTCGTTTGTTTAACGCCTCGATGACGGCAGGAGGTGCTGGAAAATCCATGTCCGCTACCCACATCGGCAGCACATCTTTCACGCCGAAAATGCGCTCGGTGGCATCCCATTTCAAGGAATGAGTGTTGCGGCGATCGATGACATCATCAAATGAATACATGAATGCATCCTCTCCCTTCTTTTTTTATGAATTATCGCTTATAATTTTTGTATGTTCCACATTTTTGCTTGGGAAGGTGATAGCCAAACGATGGACGCGCAGCAAGTGAATTGGCAGCTGCTTCATGCGATTCGGGCATGGGATCCGTTCGGCTACGGGAATGACGCTTATGAAACGGAAGCGGTTGATGTTTTGCAGGCAGTGCATGACTGCGATGAGCCGACAACGCTTGCCGAAAAAATACAAGCCATTTATGAATTCTCGTTTGAAAGGAAGATTCCTTTGAATGAATGTATAAAAATGGCAAAATCGCTTTTGGCAATGAAACAAGCTACCGCATGTTCTCTTCCGTAGCGCGCATTGCATCACGTGAAGCAGCATTCGTTTCATCCGAATTTTTGTTGCAGCTTCGTTTCTTTGTTGTTTTTTGGCGCAAACTGATATGGACGATGAAGGGGATGAGAAAAAATGAAACTGACCGAGAAAGAAATAGAAATTATCGAAATATTGGAAAAAGATGCGCGCATTCCGACTGAAACGTTGGCAAAAATGGTGTCACTATCTGTTGATGAGACGGAAGCGATTTTGAAAAAACTTGAGGAAACAAAAGTGATCGTGCAATATACGGCGCTTGTCGATTGGCGAAAAGTAGATGGGCATGAAGGTGTTACCGCGATGATTGATGTGAAAGTGACGCCGAAGCGGGGAGTTGGATTTGACGAAGTGGCGGAGCGCATTTATCGCTTTCCAGAAGTAAAATCGGTTTATTTAATGTCAGGAGCGTATGATTTATCTGTTGTGATTGAAGGGCGCTCGATGTCAGAGATAGCAAATTTCGTTTCCGAAAAGTTATCGACGTTAGATTCTGTCATTTCCACGACAACCCACTTCATTTTGAAAAAATATAAACACGATGGTACGGTATTTGATCAAGGAGATCAAGATCATCGTATCGTGATGGCGCCATGATGCAGCAAACGAAAAAATCGTATGTGTCGGAAACGGTTGCTCGTCTGAAGCCATCGGGAATACGGCGTTTTTTTGACCTTGCTTCCAGCATGGAAGGAGTAGTTTCCCTCGGCGTGGGCGAGCCGGATTTTGTGACATCATGGAGCATACGGGAAGCGTCTATTTTATCGCTCGAGCAAGGATATACATCATATACGGCAAATGCCGGCCTTTTGGAGCTTCGCCAAGAAATCGCCGCATATTTGGCGCGCAAGTTTCATGTGGAATACGATCCCGAAGCAGAAATTCTTGTCACGGTCGGTGCAAGCCAAGCCATTGATTTAGCGCTGCGGGCGACGGTGAATCCTGGGGATGAAGTCATTGTTGTCGAGCCTAGCTTTGTTTCTTACGGACCGCTTGTTACGCTGGCGGGTGGAGTGCCAGTTCCGGTTGGAACAACCGGAGAAGATCATTTTAAGCTTCGTCCGGATCAAATCGAGCGGGTAATTACTGATCGCACAAAAGCGCTGATCGTTTGTTCCCCGAACAATCCGACAGGCACCGTGCTTCATAAAGAAGATTTGGAAGCTATCGCGCAGATTGTGAAAAAGCATGATTTGCTTGTCATTTCTGATGAGATTTACGCTGAGCTGACGTATGACGAGCCGTACATAAGCTTTGCGGCAGTTGACGGGATGCGGGAGCGGACCATTTTGGTTTCTGGTTTTTCGAAAGGGTTTGCAATGACCGGCTGGCGGCTCGGATTCACCGCGGCGCCTGCGGAAATTTTGCAGGCGATGCTTAAAATTCATCAGTATGCGATCATGTGCGCGCCGACAATGGCGCAATACGCCGCGATTGAAGCGTTAAGAAACGGCGAACAAGATGTGGAATATATGAAAAAAAGCTATCGGCGCCGCCGCAATTATTTTGTCCAGTCATTAAATGAAATCGGGCTCAGCTGCCATATGCCCGGCGGAGCATTTTACGCTTTTCCGTCGATTCGGGCGACGGGGCTGACATCGGAACAATTTGCGGAAAAGCTGTTATTGGAAGAAAAAGTGGCGGTGGTTCCTGGGAGCGTGTTTGGCGCAGGAGGGGAAGGATATATTCGCTGCTCCTACGCTTCCTCCATGGAACAACTGCAAGAAGCGATCAAGCGGATCAAACGCTTTTTAGAGCGGTTATAACGGTCCTGTTCTGCTATCACAGCCGCTGTGATAGCAGAACAGCTATTTTTTTGATTGGCCAAAAAAATTATGTTATAATATTAAGACACATATTCAATTTGGAATATAGGAGTGTTTTGGTTGTCCAACATCGAAGTGGGAAGTATCGTGAAAGGAAAAGTCACTGGCATTCAGCCATACGGCGTTTTTGTTGAATTAGACAGGGAAACGCAAGGGCTTGTCCACATTTCAGAAATTTCTCATGGATTTGTTAAAAATATTAAAGATTACGTGAATGTCGGTGACGAAATAACCGTGAAAGTGCTGTCCATCGACCCGCACACCAAACGGGCGAGCCTGTCGATGAGGGCGGTGGAAGAAGAACAAAGAAACATGAGAAAACGGCATGTAAAGGTGAAAATGTCGTTAAACCCGGGTTTTCATACATTGAAGGAAAAGCTTCAAGAATGGATTGAGCAATCGAAAAAAGAAGACTTATCAAAGTAAAACACCCACCATTGCCAAGGTGAGTGTTTTGCTTTATTTATGTTCTTATGTTCGGGAAGCTTTTGGTTCTGTGCGTCCCAATTCTTCTGCTGGTTTAAAAAGAAGTGCGAGGTTAATAAGTCCGGCAATGCCAACAAGCCCATAAATAATGCGGGACAACACGGAATCTTGACCGCCGAATATAGCGGCTACCAAATCAAATTGAAAGAAACCGATTAATCCCCAGTTGATAGCGCCGATAATCGTAAGCAATAGCGCAATGCGCTGGAGTGCATTCATCTGTAAATTCCTCCTTAAACCTTTTTCAGTTATTTGTTTATAGAATGCATAATGCTTACTGAAAATATACATAAGTTTGTGAAAAAAGAGTTAATTGCTTTACAGGCGAAACAAGTGGCAGCCATAATAGAAGAAAAGGAGGAGTTGATTTATATGGAAAATTTTTCTTTTCAAAACCCGACTAAATTAATTTTTGGGAAAGGGCAAATTGAACAGCTGAAGGAGGAAATTCCCCGTTACGGGAAAAAAATCCTTCTCGTTTATGGCGGCGGCAGTATTAAACGGAACGGCTTGTACGATGAAGTAATGAACTTATTGAATGAATTAAAGGTGGAAGTAACAGAACTTCCTGGCGTGGAGCCAAATCCGCGCTTGTCCACTGTGCGGAAAGGCGTGGAAATTTGCAAAACGGAAGGAATTGAGTTTTTGCTCGCGGTTGGCGGCGGCAGTGTCATTGATTGCACGAAGGCGATCGCGGCGGGTGCGAAATATGATGGCGATCCGTGGGATTTCATCACAAAGAAAGTGAAAGTTTTTGAAGCGCTTCCGTTTGGGACAGTGTTAACGCTTGCGGCAACCGGATCAGAAATGAACGCCGGTTCGGTGATTACAAACTGGGAGACGAAAGAAAAATATGGCTGGAACAGTCCGGCGACGTTCCCGCAATTTTCGATTCTCGATCCTACCTATACGCTCACAGTTCCGCGGGATCATACGGTTTATGGAATCGTCGATATGATGTCCCATGTGTTTGAACAATATTTCCATCATACGGCGAATACCCCGCTGCAAGACCGGATGTGTGAGGCGGTATTGCGCACGGTCATGGAAGCGGCGCCAAAACTAGTTAATGATTTGCAAAACTATGAGCTGCGGGAAACGATTTTATATTGCGGCACTATCGCTCTCAACGGCTTGTTGCAAATGGGGCTCCGCGGCGACTGGGCGACGCATAACATCGAGCATGCGGTGTCAGCGGTTTATGATATTCCGCACGCCGGAGGGCTGGCGATTTTATTCCCGAACTGGATGAAGCATGTGCTTGATGAAAATGTCAGCCGGTTTGCCCAATTAGCTGTTCGCGTTTTTGACGTGAATCCTGAAGGGAAAGCGGAACGGGACGTAGCGTTAGAAGGAATTGAAAAATTGCGCGAATTTTGGTCAAGCATTGGGGCGCCGTCACGGCTTGCCGATTACGGAATCGGCGAAGAAAGTTTAGAATTAATCGCTGACAAAGCAATGGCGAACGGCGAATTTGGCAAGTTCAAAAAGTTAAACCGCGACGATGTGCTGGCGATTTTGCGCGCATCGTTATAATATTAAAAGAAGCGGCGATGGCTGCTTCTTTTTAACTATTGACAGTCATGAAATGTTCAAAATGAATCCGTTTACATAACGGGGCACGACTTGATTCTGTCCCATTGTTTCGCTAAAGTGTAAGAGGGGAAGAACATTTTTGTTTGGAGGATCGAGCGTATGACACATATTCGTTTTGATTATTCAAAAGCATTGGCGTTTTTTGGCGAACATGAACTTACGTATTTGCGCGATGCGGTGAAAGTTGCTCATCATTCCCTTCACGAGAAAACAGGCGTAGGCAATGATTTTTTGGGCTGGATCGATTTGCCGGTGAATTATGATAAAGAAGAATTTGCCCGCATTCAAAAAGCAGCCGCAAAAATTCAAGCAGATTCCGATGTGCTGTTAGTAATTGGAATCGGCGGTTCATATTTAGGGGCGCGCGCAGCGATCGAGATGCTCCATCATTCGTTTTATAACGCGCTTTCGAAAGAAAAACGCCGCACGCCGCAAATCATTTTCGTTGGCAATAACATTAGCTCGACATATATGAAAGATGTTATGGATTTGCTGGAAGGCAAAGATTTCTCCATTAACGTTATTTCAAAATCGGGAACGACGACAGAGCCGGCTATTGCGTTCCGTATTTTCCGCAAACTGTTGGAAGAAAAATACGGGAAAGAAGAAGCGCGCAAACGGATTTACGCGACGACGGACCGGGCGCGTGGCGCGTTAAAAACATTGGCGACGGCAGAAGGATATGAAACATTCATCATTCCGGACGATGTCGGCGGCCGTTATTCTGTGTTAACGGCGGTAGGGCTTCTGCCAATTGCCGTAAGCGGCGCAAACATCGAAGAAATGATGAAAGGAGCGGCGCAAGCACGCGAAGACTTCAGCAACTCTGAACTGGAAGAAAACGCTGCTTATCAATATGCAGCGATCCGCAACATTTTGTATAACAAAGGAAAAACCATTGAGCTGCTGATCAACTATGAACCTGCACTGCAATATTTTGCGGAATGGTGGAAGCAGTTGTTTGGCGAAAGTGAAGGCAAGGATCAAAAAGGGATTTTCCCGGCATCGGCGAACTTCTCGACAGATCTTCATTCATTGGGACAATACATCCAAGAAGGGCGCCGCGATTTGTTTGAAACGGTATTGAAAGTCGAAAAACCGCGCCATGAGTTAGTCATCGAAGCAGAGGAAAACGATTTAGACGGATTGAATTATTTGGCAGGAAAAACGGTTGATTTTGTCAATACGAAGGCATTTGAAGGAACGCTTCTCGCCCATACGGATGGCGGTGTGCCGAATTTAGTGATCACCCTTCCAGAATTAAATGAATATACGTTTGGTTACCTCGTCTATTTCTTTGAAAAAGCTTGCGCAATGAGCGGTTACTTATTAGGGGTAAATCCATTTGACCAACCAGGCGTAGAAGCGTATAAAGTCAATATGTTTGCCCTCCTTGGCAAACCAGGATACGAAGAGAAAAAAGCGGAACTGGAAAAACGCTTGAAATAATAAGAAGGGCTTTCCTTTTATGGAGAGTCCTTTTTTTCATGTATTAACATTTCTCATGGCATAAGAATTGCGGCGTTATTAAGTAAGTGTTTTCACACTTCTCTAACGCACACTAATAAATGTTCGAAAAAAAAATCATTTTTTTCGAACGCAAGGGAAATCAAAAAGAGAATTGTAGAGATCATGAATTGTTTACGTCTATTTAATTTTGAAGGTAATAGAGGTGGAACCAATTGTTGTGCTTAATGGAACGGAAAAGCAATAACAACGTTATATGGGCGATATTAAGTTTAGACATGGGAATTGCCGCGACAGCCGTTTTCAGCATGAGAAGAGGACGAAATGCTCAGTTATGATGCCAAAATCGATTCAGCGTGCGATGCAAGGTATAAACAGCTTTATGAATCAATGAATGAGAATGCCAAATTTAGCAACTATGGAATTTTCGAAAGAAATAGTGGAAAAGTCGAAGAGCATTCCAAATTAACCATTGCCATCAACAACAATAAAAAATAAGTTGGCACAGTTCGTTGTTCTCCTGATATTTTATTAACTATAAATATTTCCAATTTGATCTCTTCTATACAGACGGCAGTACTGTCAAGCTGAAGAGATTTTTTTGTAGAAATACCGCTGAAAAGGGATGATATACAAAAATGAGAACATTATTTTTTTGAAGGGATAAGCAACATAAAGTGCTATTATTTCCCACGATGAATTGAGTAGTCGTCAATAGGAAAACATAGGTGACAAAGAAGGTTTGTTTGTGGTGATTGCATTTCGTCATGATTGTAAGGGTAAATATTCCTTATATAGAGTAAATTGTAAAAAAAGCAACCGAACTTTCTGTGATTGACCAATTAACAATATCTTAATAAAAGTGTAACATTTATATAAAGAAATTTTTTTTATCATAAAATTAAAATAAATATGATGCAGACTGCATAACCCATGCAACAATGAGCATAAAAAATTCGAGTCCGTCTTGAGATTTTTACAGTGCCAAACAATCTAAAGTAGACAAGATATTGCATGCCAACTCTATACACTTACATGTAATACGGTGAGTGATGCATAAAATTTGTAACGCCATCGCAAATAAATACAATATATACCAATATAATATACAGATGGAGGGCTGTTTCGTTGAGTTACACTATTTTAGACATTGCTTCACGGGCTGGAGTTTCCAAATCAACGGTTTCGCGAGTAATCTCGGGGAAAGGATTTACAAGCCAGGAAGCACGAGAGAAGGTATTAAAAGCTATTGAGGAGTTGCAGTACAAACCAAACGCAGTAGCAAGAGCAATGGTTTCTCAACGGACTAATAATATTGGGGTCATCATCTACCGGCAACACTATCCGATTGCTTCCCACCCTTTCTATGGAAAAATCCTCGATGCTATTCTTATGAAAGCGAAAAACCTTCACTATTCCGTGTTTGTCACAACGGATAAAGAAGTGTCTTTAAAATCAGCAGATTTTATGCTGGAAAAACGAGTGGACGGGCTTATTCTAATCAGCAGGCTTAATCAAGAAGTAGTTGGTTATATCGACAAATTTAACGTTCCTTACGTGATTGTAAATGGAACAATTGAAAAGAATGATGTGATTCAGATTGTCAATCATGATAGAAAAGGTGGAAGTCTTGTTGCTGACCATTTGTATCAATTAGGCCATCGGAAGATCTTCGTGATTGCTGGGCCACAGGATCATCGCAGTCATAGCTTGCGTTTTGAAGGCTTTAGCCAGCGTATTAGGGAACTGGGCGGAGAAATTACGATGAGTGATATTTATTTTTCACCGACATCAACATTTGATGACGGTTATAAAGGGCTGTCTGATATTTGGGATCGCTTCCTAGCTAGAAAGCCAACCGCTCTTTTTGCTACAAACGATATGCTGGCTATGGGTGCTATGAAGTTTCTATTGGAAAAAGGGCTGAAAATACCTAATGATATAGCTGTTGCAGGTTTTGATAATATCGATTATTCAAACATGTTCCATCCATCATTGACCACGGTTCATATTGATAAGGTTAAAATGGGTGAAGATGCGGTTGTTTTATTGGATCAATTAATAAAAAAAGAAAAGGATGTACAGCCGCTAAAGATCGAATATGAGCCGAAACTCGTTATAAGGGAATCGACTAATGGATCTTCTTACAAGTAAATCAATACTGAAATTGGAAAAAGGATAGTTACTAGGTAACATATCGCTTTTCCAAGATGAGTTATTGTTATTCCCCGACATGAACTTTTTGGTTTTGGATTGATTATAACCATAAAGTTCGGTAAGGGGAATTTTTTACGTTGATATAGTAAATTGTTAATTCATCTTAAACTATTTTTGCATTATTTTAGCATTTTGATAAAAGAGGCTTAATATTTTCACTTTATAATCGGAGTGTAAAGAGGGACAAGTTAGTTTATTAGGGGAGGAATAAATGTTATATGGGAACGTTCCCAGACCAACTTAACTTATATTCCGGAGTGAAAATCAATAATTATTATGTGGGAACGTTCCCATAAGGTAATAGGTTTATACTCAACTCCCCTGCTTTAAATAGTAATTTCCTAAATTTAACATGTGTGGGGTGAGAAAAAGATGAAAAAAATTACAGCAAGTGTCTTATCTACATTCATTCTCGCAATGGGAATTCTTTCTGGCTGTGGAAAGACTGATCAGTCTGTTGGAAGTGAGTCAAATGAGGATAAGTCTAAAGTAGTAACGATCGAAGCTCAAACAGCTGCACCAGAAATAACTCGAGTTGAAAATCTGGAAAAAGCGGCTGAAAAATTAAATGAAGAATTAAAACAACAAGGAAAGGATATTCGAGTAAAAGTCAAAACAAACTTATTTGAAGGAAGTTGGGAAGAGTATGCCAAACAATTTATGTTAGCTTTCAAGGCCAAAAAAGAGCCTGATATTTATGCGACAGGTCATGAAAACATCGGTTGGTTAGCGGATGGAAATTATATACTCCCTTTAGATGAACTAAAAAAATCTAAAGAATATTCTGATGTATTTTCAACTCTATGGGATTCTGTAACATATAAAGGTCATATTTGGGGTGCTTTGCAAGATACGGAAGCACGTCCTGTTTTCTACAATAAGGATGTTTTGAGAAAGCTTGGTTGGAGTGAAGAGCAAATTAATAATCTTCCGGAAAAAGTAAAGAACGGCGAATTTACACTGGATGATATGACAAAATTGGCTGAAGAAGCGGAAGCAAAGGGATTAGTACAATTTGGTATTATTCATCGTCCGGTAGACGGTTCTGATTTCCATGTAATGGTTTACAATTTTGGCGGAAAATTATATGACCCTGAAGAAAATAAAATTGTATTAGATAAAAAAGCTGTTGAAAAACAGTTGAACTATTACTATGAAATCGCACAGAAAAAATTAATACCAGGCAATCTTACTCAAATGGAATGGAGCAGTATTCACAAGGCGGTAGTAAACGGGAAGGCGTTGTTCTACTACGGAGGCATTTGGAACGTATTTAACTGGAGTCAAGACAATTTCCACGAAAAATTGGGTAAAGTGGATGAAAAATGGATCAATGAGCACTTTGGTATGATGCTTATTCCTGCGGCAGAAAAAGGTGGAAAACCAATTACTCTTTCTCATCCATTCGTATATACCGTTTCATCGCAAACAGAACATCTTGAATTAGTGAAACGTTTGTTGGAACTTGTGGCTAATCCTGCACTTCAAGCGGAACATGATGTAAAGACGTTCCATCTTCCTGTCACAAAAAGCGCTGCAGAACACCCGGACTTTAAAGCAAATGAAACATTGGGAAATGTAACATACATGCTTGAATATACGACATTCCTTCCGAACCATGAAGGATTCCCTAAGTATTCCAAAGCAGTATTTGATGCCATTCAAGCAGTAGAACTTGGAAAGAAAACGCCAAAAGAAGCGTTAAAAGATTTAGAAGTGCAGTTGAAAAACGACCTTGGTGATCAGTTAAAGATTGTTGAATAAAAAGGTGGTGGTACCTGGCGTATGCTTGCCAGGTATCATCTTTAAAGGAGGTTAGAAAAGTGGGATCTGTTTTAAAAAAGTGGAAGTTGCCCGCCATTATGCTTGGACCATTTATCGTTCTGATCTTCCTTTTCTTTTTTCTCCCTGTTGTATTAATAGCCATATTGGCATTTACCAGTATGGATTCTGCCATGAGGTGGGATTTTAACGGATTGGCAAACTTTCAAAAGCTTGTGACTGATCCGAATATCTTGTTGATTGTAAAAAACACTGTCATTTACGTTGGTTTCACATTATTGATTAATGTGTTTTTTGGTCTGGTTTTAGGCATTTTGACAACCTACTTTATTCAAAAAGAATCCGTTGGTCTGTTTTTTCGAACGATTTGGATGTTGCCACGAATTTCTCCACCAGTCGTGTATGTGCTTCTTTGGTTATGGTTTTTTGATCCAAGTGAATATGGAGTGTTAAATAGTTTGCGAGCTATCTTTCATATGCCACCTAAGGAGTGGCTGACAACTCACCCGATGGTTGCTGTTATTTTAGCCAATGGATTAATTGGGGCTTCGTTTGGGATGATTATTTTTTCATCGGCTATTAAGTCCATACCGAAAGATTTATTCTACGCCGCAAATGTAGATGGAGCTTCTCAATGGTCGATCATTAAAGATATTATTATCCCGGCTATGCGTTGGCCGCTAATGTTTGTGACACTATGGCAGTTTTTGTCTTTACTTACATCCTATGAATATATTCTCTTGCTTACAAACGGTGGGCCTTTATTTGAGAGCGAAGTACTAGCTTTGTATTCGTATCATAAAGCTTTTCGGAATTTCGAATTTGGCTATGGTTCTGCTATTTCGCTTGTTCTTGTTTTGATTGCATTGATCTTTTCATTTATCATGTGGAAATTGTTCGGTATGAAAAAAATGATGGGCTCTTCAAGAATCGAATAAGAAAGGGGTTGTTGAAATGGGAGCAACCAGTTACCGTGCGGAAACAAAACGTGTGCTTACACCTGTTTCCAAAAGGAAGAAGCGCATTCCTTACATCATTGCTTATGGCGTGTTAGGAGTCACTACACTGCCCGTCATTTTAATGTATTTGTGGCTTTTGTTAAGATCTTTTTTTGAACAAATGAAATACGGTTTTATCCCTGTTCATTTCACATTAGAAAACTGGCAGTTTTTATGGTCGAGTGTGGAGCATGGAGGAAGCTCGCTTCCAAGTATCTGGACGGCAACTTGGAATTCCTTCGTTTTTTCAGGCACCCTTACTATCTTGGAAGTCATCATCGGCGTCATGGCCGGATATGCTTTAGCTCGCATCGAATTTCCGGGACGTCAGGCATTAATGAAGACTACGTTGCTATTGCATGCTTTTCCAAGTATCGCTTTGCTCATTGCGGTGTATTATATTTTGAATTTTATGGGGTTGTTTGATTCCCTTTTTGGAGTTGTATTAGTAAAAACAGCTCTGCAAATTCCTATGACAGCGTGGATTGTAAAAGGATTTTTTGATGATGTGCCATGGGATGTAGAGTGGGCTGGATTGATTGATGGGTGCAGCCGTTTAAAGGTTTGGTTTACCATTGTGCTTCCGTTGATTAAACCTGGAATTGCCGCAGTTAGCATCTTTTCGTTTTTATCTGGTTGGTCTGAATTTTTGCTATTATACACGTTTATTTTAAGTGATGGAAATGTCACTTTGTCCTCATATCTCCAAAGATTAATTAGTGATCCAAATTTGGTTAATTACGGGCTATTAAGTGCTGTATCGCTATTTTATATGTTGCCGGTCTTACTGTTTTTCATTTTTACGCAAAAATCATTGATGCAGGTAAGTGTTGGAGGAGGGAAGAGAGTATGAAAATCGAGTTAAAAAATATTTGTAAATCATTCAATAAAAAAACGAATACGATTGATAATTTGAGTTTGACAATTGAAGACGGGGAGTTTGTTGCTCTCCTTGGACCGAGCGGCTGCGGAAAGTCTACAACGATGCTTATGATTGCTGGAATTTATAAACCAGACAGCGGTGAAATTTATTTTGAAGACCAGCTTGTCAATGATTTAGAGCCAAAGGATCGAAATATCGGCATGGTATTCCAAAGTTATGCCTTATATCCGCATATGACCGTTTTAGATAATATCGCATTTCCATTGAAACAACAGAAAGTTCCAAAAGAAGAACGGATCAAGCGTGCGAAACAGGTGGCTGAAATGGTGCAGCTTGAGCATTTATTAGATCGAAAGCCAAGCGAATTATCTGGAGGTCAGCAGCAGCGTGTTGCTTTGGCGCGGGCCATCGTGAAAAAACCAAAGGTGCTGTTATTGGATGAGCCGATGTCCAATCTTGATGCCAGATTAAAAATTGAAATGAGAGAGGAAATTTCCCGCATCCAAAAAGAATTGGGCATCACCACCATTTTGGTTACCCATGACCAGGAAGAAGCAATGACGATGGCTGACCGTATAGCGGTCATGAAAGAGGGGAAAATCATTCAGTATAGTACGCCGATGGAATTATATAAGTATCCAAAAGATTATTTTGTCGCTCAGTTCATAGGAACGCCTCCGATGAACTTTCTGAAAGGAAAACTATCGAACAGACGGCTTCATTTACAAAACATGACCATTGAATTAGATCGCGAGTTCCTCAATTTTCATGGTGGAGAAGCAGATGTAAATGTTGGAATTCGTCCGCACGATTTAAAATTGGGAAACAGCGGAGATATTCTTTTTAAAGGTACAGTAAATATGGTTGAGCCGATCGGCCATTCACAAATCGTCAATGTAAAAATCTGCAATGAACAGGTTCGCTTTTTTGTTGAACCAAACACTAAAATGGAATATGGCCGTGAAATTGAAATATCAGCTGATATTTCAGCCATTCATTTATTTGATGCGGTGACAGGAAGAAATTTAAAAAATGTACATGAGAGTCAAAGACAAGTCAAGGAATATTCGTTTCATAGTCAGGAATGAAGGATGAAAGAAAAAATGGCAATAAAAATGAAACAGGATTCGGAACAAGCTTTGTATGACGCAGCGATTGAATATGCACTGCAAGCCGGTCGATTGATCAAGTACCACTTAGGAAACAAAGGGAAAATTAAGCCAAAAAAGAATGCTTTCGATCTTGTGACTGAGGTTGATAAGTTGAGTGAGGATTTTTTGCGTGGAAAAATTCAAGAAGATTATCCTGACCATTGGATTTTATCGGAGGAGAATTGTGGTCAGGACAATGCATATGAAGTGCTGAAAAATCATAATTCAGGTTATGGCTGGATCATCGATCCGATTGATGGCACGACCAATTTCATTCACAACATTCCTCATTTCTCCGTTTCACTCGGAATCGTAAAGGACGGAAAACCTATAATTGGTGTTGTATTCAATCCGATCACTGGCGATCTTTATGCGGCAAGAAAGTCATTTGGGGCTTATTTGAACGGACGCCCTATCCGAGTTGGTGAAGAGTCAACATTGGCTGAAGCAGTTGTAGCAACAGGGTTTCAGGCCAGTGATTTTCAATCAGGATCTCGGGTCATTCAGCAAATCGATAAGTTAGCAGGGAAGAGCCGCAACATTCGCATGTTCGGTGCGGCAAGTTTGGATTTATGTTTGGTTGCATCGGGAAAGATTACTGGATTTTGGCATGAAGGTCTTAATCCGTGGGATACAGCTGCAGGGATTTTAGTTTTGGCAGAAGCCGGGGGACGGGTCACGGATAAAGATGGGAATCCTTATCAACTTTTTCATGATTCCCTTATCGCTTCCAATGGAAAAATCCACGATGAATTAATGAAAACAATCAAACTATGAAAAAATGGGTGTGATAATTTTGAAAAAAACGTTAATTACTGCTCATGCCGGCTGTATGAATACACCGCCTAATTCCATTCATTCTGTATTGGAAGGATTAAAGGCGGGAGCAGATATCATTGAAGTGGATATTCGGTCTACAAAGGATGGGGTGGTTATTCTTTTGCACGATGAAGAAGTCATGACTCCAAGGGGAATGAGACGGGTTCAAGATTTATTGTTTGAGGAACTGAAGCATCTGGCCAAATGTAACGAGATCATTCGGCTGGAGGAGGTTTTGCCGATTGTCAAAGAATATCACCGGGTAATTAATCTGGACGTAAAAGAAGATAAAGCTATTGATCCAATGATTGAAATAGTTGAAAAGCATAATATGAGGGATTATACGATCATAACCGGCTGCGACAAGGAAAGAGCGTTTCAGTTGAAGAAACGTCACCGTCCGTATCAAGTTTTGTTAAATGCAAGTGTGAGACTGTATGAAACTTATAAGGGGGATTATGAGTCGTTTATCAAAGAAACTTGCCAGGATGCTATTGCTGCCTCGTGCTGTGGGATAAACATCAATTATCATTTATGTCGGGAAGAATTAATCGATTATGCTATGTTTCGCTGTCTTCCTGTTTTAGTATGGACAATCGATGATTCTCATGCAATGGAAAGATTTTTAGGGATGGGCGTCCATTCCATTACGAGCAATGAAGTAAGCACACTAGTGGAGTTAAGGGATCAGCAATATATAAGTTAAACTTAAAAATTCTACTTCTTGTAACCCATTTTTTTCGACTGTCGGTGACCGAACAACAACCCGTTTTTATACGAACAATGTTATTTTTCTGCTACGGTATTGTTCGGTCATCTGTCACGCTTATGCGTGACGGAAGGTAAATCATCGACTTGTCTTGGTCAGTCGAAAAATCTTTTGATAAAGAATGCAAAAGACGAAATATTAAGTTGCATTTATCTTAAGGAATTTTAGGGGGTATTCATTTGATAGCTACGTTTTTATATGAATGGAAGAAAAGAAATGGAGAAATCACAGAGTTAGTTAAGGGGGAAAGGATTTCTGGTGCTGATTTTTATCAATTGGCGATTTCTCAGCTGGAGTTTTTAATCAAGGCAGATCCTAATAATGTTAGTTATGTGTCACAGCTGGCAGAGTTCTTACATTTAGATGGTCATGTACGCCAAGCAGGAGAACAGTATCGTAAAGTATTGGAGATGGATCCGCTGCTCCCGCTTACTGAAACGGAAGAACGGCTGATTCAAAAATTTTGTCCAATATTGTTGGTGAACCCAAAAGAATGTTTTCCGCTAAAAGACGTTGTTGCAGTACATCATCCGACTAAGCCTATAATCGGCTATCATCTGTTTTGGGAAGATGACTATGATTTTCCTGATGATTATGAACCGTGCGATCATGAAGAGATTTGGATCGAATATGATCAGAAAACAGAAGTCGTGACCAATGTTATGTGCTGGTTTCACTCCCGTGTTTTAAAGTCGGAAGATGCTGTGAAAGAAGCACATAGTAATCAGCAGAGAGCCATTATTAGAATTGAATGGGGAAAGCATGGTTCGCTTCTTTGTGGATGGGAAAACATGAAAGAGCCACTAACAGGCGTTACATTGCTTCATTGGCTTAAAGAAACTTATGAACATGTAAAAAATGGAGGCCGTGTACCTTCCCATCCTTTAAAGAGATTTTGGCCTAAAGGGTTTGAAGGCACTTTTGAGGAATATACCGATTTTTCAGTCGAGGTAGATCCATTAGAATGGCTGAATAAAAAACCGCTTATGTATAAAACCAGATGGGTAAATGCCGTAATATTTACAGAATGCTTGCGCTACAATTTCCATCCTAAAATGGAATGGCCTGACCGTTTCTTTCAGTCTATAGCGTGACAAGGCGCATTTATGTTTCCGTGAATGATATTCAAAGAAGATTTTTGCCATCTGACATTGTGTTTTTTGATTGCGGAACAGGGGGATCTAAATAGATGAAAGATGCAAAGAAGAAGCTGCGCCGGGCAGTTGTACAAAAAATATCGTTTCGTAGAAATGTGCGAAAACCTATCATTTTAGAATCATAAAGGAATTAACTGATGAAAGGAATATTTCATAAGTGTGTTATAGCATTTTTTGCTTAAAAATAATGAAGCATATGAACAAGGACTTCCTTAATAGGAGGAGTGTCGGTAGGAAGTCCTTATTTTTTTATATTTTGGAACTTTTTTAATTTGTACGATTGGAGGTCGGCGATATTGAACATGTGGAACATTATTTTATAAAGGGATAAGTAAAAATACAATATTTTACAAAATGAATAGTAGAATGAATTTGATTTAAATGATCGCTAAATAGGGAAACATAGGTGAAAAAAGGAGGCTGTTTGCGATGATTGAAATCCCGTCGCGATTAGAAGGGAAAACGTTTCCTCTATTTCAATTGGAGCAGTTGTTAAAACCGCTTGGTTATACCATTGGCGGAAATTGGGATTATGATCATGGTTCATTTGATTATAAAATGGCTGATGAAGCAGGATATCAATTTTTGCGCGTTCCGTTCGAAGCAATCGACGGGCAGCTTGATTCCCATGGAACGACTGTCAAGCTCGGCAGGCCGTTTTTATTGTCGCACAAGTATCAAAGCGGAGTGGATGATCATGCTGATGTTGGAAATTTTGGAGCGGCTTTTAATCAGTTTTCGGAGCCGCAGGATCCCGACGCAGAGTTTTCCGAAAAATATATTAATGTTGGCAAAGCACTTGTCAAAGATTTAGAAAGCCGCCTGCTCGATTAAGGCGTGATTACGAACAGACGGTCTCCCTTTTCGATCAAAAAATGCGGAGAAGGGTTTATATATCCTTCTTCTTCTCTCATAACGCCGATTAAAATCATTCGTTTGTCTAATAACATTTCGCTGCTTTCCAAAAACGTTTTTCCGATGAGTGGGCCTTCTGCAGCGATCAGTTGCAGTTTTTTGCCGTGAAGTTGGTGCAGCAATTCTATGATCGCTTTGGATACGCCCGGTGATTGAAGGCTGTTTGCCATCGTGAAGCTTGCCAGCAAATTGGTTTGAATCACTTCATCCGCACCGGCTCGTTTTGCGTTATTCACGTTCTGTTCTGTTAATATTTCCACAATCGCGTATATGGATGGATGAATGCCTTTGACAGCCAGCAATGTTAAAATAGAGTCTTTGTCTGCGTCTGCTTCGCTTTTGTGCTGATTAGCCGTTATCAAAATCATTTGCGCTTCGGTGGCGTTCGCTTTATGAAGCACATCGTCATAGCTAGGATTTCCTTTTATAAAATGAACGTTTTTAAAAGGAACCGGAAGCTCATTTAAAGTGGCATCAATAATAACACATCGGACAGGAGGGGTATATTCCGAAAGTTTTGCTATTACTTCGCGAGCCCGTTCGTTCCATCCAACAATGATGATATGCCCTTTCTGCATATAACGGAGCTGCCCATTTGACAGTGCTGACTCTTTGGCGACAGCCGCCGCTGATAATGACGCGAAATAAGTCGTGATGACTCCCGTTCCTAGCAAAATGAGAGAAATGGCGACGATTTTTCCAGCAACCGTTTTTGGCACCATATCGCCATAGCCGATGGTAGCGGCTGTCACGATTGCCCACCATATGCCGTCGAACACATGCCGGAACGTCGCTGGTTCGACGAAATGAATCAATGTTCCAAAAATGACAATCATGATCGTCCCGATGATAAGCAAACGCATAAAGACAGGAAGACGCAAATACGATATGAACACATCCCAATTTTTCATCAGTTTCCTCCATATACAGGCTGTTTTGCGAAGTCACTATTTGCATTTTTGCCTATTTTTTGCATAAAAATTCTTTCCCGTTTCATACTACATCATGATAAATACAACAAAAGAGAGGGATGTGAACATGGATATAAATCGGGTAAAACAAATTGTTTCATCTCCTGCAGATATTCCGGTTTATTACAATGGAGTATCTGTTTGGATTGATGATTATAATGAGCAAGAAGAAACAGCCACAATTCATTTGCGTGACGGGCATCTGCGCGAACAGCGGGAAGTGCCTGTAGAGGAGCTTACAGAGAAACAATAGAGAACACATATGGGAAAAACGCCGCTTTTCAGGCGTTTTTATTTTTCCGTTTCTGCAAAGCCGATAATGGCATGGCAATATGACAGATATGATGCAAGGACAAATAAAAAGACGGATCTGGCATTAAGTTGATCGTTTAGTTTCCAACATTCGCCGTTTAATAAGCAAGCAGGGAGATGCGGCTGTTTGAAAACAAATGTTTTCTCATCGATGCGGCATTATGGTATCCTTTTTCTCAGGAGAATGCTATTCTATATGGAAAGGGTTATAGCTCGTGAGGCAAGTTATTTCCTCTCTGCAATGGTTTTTATTCATTATATCGGGAAGCATTGTCGTGCCGGTGACAGTAGCTTCTTTGTACCAGCTTGAAACGGCGGACGCGATGGCGTTTATTTCGCGGACATTTTTTGTGTTAGCGGTCGCTGGATTGTTGCAAACCGCTTTTGGTCATCGTCTCCCTCTCAATGAAGGGCCTGCCGGAATTTGGTGGGGGATTTTTATTTTGTACGCAAGCTTTGGGGTCGCGTTATACGGTTCCCGTGCGGAAACGCTTCGTGTCCTTGAAAGTGCGCTGATCATGAGCGGAATTTTGTTTATGTTATTGAGTTTGCTTGGAATTGTAGACCGTCTTGCCCGTCTGTTCACTCCGACGGTAACCGGGACGTATTTGCTTCTTCTTGCGGTGCAGCTGAGCGGATCGTTTTTAAAAGGATTGCTTGGAGTGGATGAGACAGGAAAAGTCTCTATCGTTGTCGCAGCGCTGTCGACGATCATTATTTTTTTGTCGCTATGGATGACCAATCATCCTGTTTTACGGCAGTTCAGCATTATTGTCAGCATGATCACCGGCTGGATATTGTTCCGTTTGTTTGGATTTGCCCCTTCCATCCATTGGACGGAAAAGTGGTTTGAATTTCCTAAATGGTTTGCGTTCGGGCCGCCGCGTTGGGAATGGGGCATCGTTCCTACCGCCTTTTTTGTTACGCTTTTGCTTTTAACGAATATGTTAGCAAGCGTGAAAGTAGTGGAAAGTGTCATGAAAGCAGAGAAAGCAAATGCCGGGAATCCTTCTCCGAAACGGGCTGGTTTCATGATGGGAATCAGCCATATGATTAGCGGGGGGCTGGCGGCGATCGGTTCCGTTCCGATATCTGGAGCGGCGTCGTTTATTGCCACAAGCAAAATTACGAAGCGGCTTCCTTTTGTCATTGCTTGCGTTCTCATTATGCTGATGAGTTTGTTCATGCCGGCGGTATCTTTGTTTACCGCTATGCCTGCCGCGGTAGGATATGCCGCTATTTTCCCGATGTTTGCTGGAATGATTACGCTTGGATTGAAAGAATTAGAGCAAAACGGTGGATGGAAAGAGCGGGCGGAACAAGTAAGCCTGCCGCTATTTACAGGAATCGGAGTGATGTTTGTGCCTTCTGAAGCGTTCGCTCCGCTGCCGCCGGTGATTGCTTCGGTGGCGAGCAACGGATTGATCGTTGGCACGCTGCTGTCCATTTTGCTGGAAGCAGTGGCAGGAAAAAAAGGGGCTACTTCTGCATCGAAGTAGCGTTGTTATATAGAAGAGGTTGGACGATTCATAAACATGACGCGCGCGGTTAACCAAAGCGAGAAGAAAAAGAATCCGATATCAGTGAATCCGTATACGAGAGCATATCCTCCTAACGAGAATAGCAAACTTCCGATCATTGGTCCCAAAGCCATTCCCATGTAGCGGAAAAAGTTATATACCCCGATGGCGGTAGAACGGTTCGCTTGAAACACGTACGTTAACAAAGTCGTCTGCACCGGCAAGGATGTTCCTAAAAATAAGCCAAACAGCATGATAGATATAAGCAGCAATGAAATGGAAATATGCGAAACGATCAGAAACAGCAAAATGGACGCGACATTTAAATATGATGTTGCCAAAATGATATGGCGCTCTTGCCAATGCCCTTGAATGCGTCCCCCGATAAAACTTCCAATGACGATCATGCATGACATCGCCAAATAGGCGATTCCTTTTTCTTCCGCAGACAAACCGTATCGTTCAGTTAAAATGCTGGGAAGAAAAACGAGAAAATTATACATAGCGTAATATTGAATAAATCCTAATAAAATAATCGATGAGCCTGTTCGGTGACGAAGGATCGGGATAAAATCGCGAAGCCGGAATGTTTTTGCCAATTGTTTTTCCGGTTTTGTTTCTTGGAGAAAAATAAAGTTTCCGACCCAGATAAGCAATCCTGCCAAAACGAGAACGAGAAAGACGGAATGGAAGTTAAACCTGCCGCCAAGAAACCCGCCGACGATCGGGCCGGCAACCGGCCCGAGAGAAACCATCATTTGAAAAGTGCCCATCGCTTTTCCGCGTGCTTTCCCCTCGAATAAATCCCCGATGACGGTTGCGGCAACTACCGACCCAGCGGCGATTCCGATCGCTTGCAAAGCCCGAAAGACAAGAAGGACATAAATCGAGTTGGAAAAAAAGCAGCCAAGCGATGCGGTTATGTAAAGGAAAACTCCGAAGAGCAACACGTTGCGCCGCCCTTTTGTGTCCGTTAAAGGCCCGTATACCATTTGCATCAGTGCCAAGAAAAAAGTAAAAATCGAAATCGTTAAATTCACTAAAAAAGAAGAAGTTCCAAAATCTTTTGTTACTTCTGGTAAAATAGGGGTGTAAATCGTCTGTGTAAATGGGCCGAGAAACGCGGCAAGCGAGACGAGATAAACGATAGCAGTGCGATTCATTACGACCTCTCTCCTTTCCTGTCATATATGTAAATGATTATACTCCCTCGTATATTGTTTTAGTAAGCAAAACGCACATGGTGAAAAGGTGGAGATAAGATGATTCGGAATGCAAACATTGAAGACTTGCCAGCAATTGTTCAAATATATAACGAAACGATTCCGTCAAGAATGGTAACGGCAGATCTTGAACCAGTGACCGTTGAAAGCAGGAAAGCGTGGTTTTTCAATCATGATCCGCATACGCGTCCGCTGTGGGTCGTAGAGCTGGATGGGCATGTGCGCGCATGGCTTAGTTTCCAATCGTTTTATGGGCGGCCGGCGTATCGCCATACGGCGGAAATCAGCATTTACATTTCCGGAGCGTATCGGGGAAAAGGAATCGGCAAACAGCTCTTGCAAAAAGCGGTGGAGGAAGCGCCTAGCTTGGATATCAAAACTCTTTTAGGGTTTATTTTTGCGCATAATGAGCCTAGTTTGCGGCTTTTTATGCGCTTTGGTTTTGAAACATGGGGACATCTTCCTAAAGTTGCCGAACTAGACGGGATCGAGCGGGATTTGATCATTGTTGGCAAAAGAATGGTATAGAATGAGGAGAATAGGATAATCGTAATAAATGGACAACATCGATAGAAAGAGGGAAGCAAAATGAACGTGATGCCGATTCGTTTATTCACGATTCAAGACGGGGAAGGGTTTGTCGCAGACGCGTTTCAATGTCCGGTGACAGGCAATTTAATTTACAAATCATCAGGAACACCTTCTGTGATCGCATACAATGCATTAACGGAAGAACAAATACAATATTTAGAAAAATATGGATTTCGGCGGATGAACGGCGCTTCGGCTGCGGCCGCGTCATCTCCCGGCTCTTCCACGCTGGAGGAGTTATTGCCAGAGCAATAAAAAGAAAAGAGCTGATCGTTTTTTTGGATCAGCTCTTTTTCAATGTTTAAGATTGTGATGGGGGAAACACACTTTATCATTTTTGTCCGCAGATGCAAGAGAAGGGGAATGGTTATAAGTTTATTTTCGACTTAAAAAGTAGAAAAAGGCAACGATAAATGCAAATACAAGCAAGTAAAAGACAGGAAGTTCCGTGTTGGAATCAGAAGTTTCTTTTGCGGTTGTTTCCTGATCCGCTTGCTGGTTTTTCTGTTCATTATCAGGCGACGGAATGTCTGGTTTTTGGCCTTCGCTTTTTGTTTGCTGATCGGCTGAATTCATTTTTGGCGATGATGCCCCGTACATTCCTGCGCCGGCTTGTTTCGCTTCATCCATTGCCTTGCGAATGCGGTCTTCGTATTTATAATCCCCGTAATCATAAAAATCTTCCACTAACCCCGCTTTCGCAATTTCTTCCTGCAGCAGTTTATCTCCTACCCAGACCCATGCTAATAATCGGCGATATTTGTCAAAAAGTGTGCTTCCATCTGTTTCTAATGTAATATCCCCGCGGCTTAATCGGGAACAAGTAAACCGGCTTGCTTCTTTTCCATATGGTTCAACTTGTATTGTGCTTTCAGGAGTGTCGATGAAAAGAAAGCGGGTGGTATATTCCCGTCCATTGACCATAAACCTCGCCGTATCTCCGTCAATGCATGTCACCAGTTTTGCAGGATATTTTTGGCCTAATTGCAATGAAGAGGATTGGTTCGTGGACTGTTTCGGTGAAGACGCGGCGGAAGAAGATGTTCCGCCCAGCGTATGTCCTTGCAAATCAATTTTATCCAGTGTCAACTGTCGCACACATTCGGAATTGCTGTTGTATTTTTTTATTAGCTGGGCTAGCGCCGCCTTATCTTTTGCTTGCATTGCAATCGGTGTTGGTTCATGCAATAAATACGTACAATCGGATTTGCGGAAATGCCCGCCAAGTTTATCGAGCGCACCCGGATGTGCAAAACTATTTCCCGGAAAAATCGCTGTGGATACTATTATGGCTAGCGCGCTAACGAATTTCTTCATGATTCCGTCCTCCTTCAATGAATGGTGCGAGATATGCGGCAATATGTATGGATGATCGCTGCTTTCTTCACTTAAAATTATGCAAGCAAAAAAGAAAAACCTTGCTGCGCAAGGATTTTCCGGCGTAAGGGTGATATTGCACGATTCATGATTGTACTGTATAACAAGGCAAAAAGCAATGGATCAATAACAACGAAAAGCTTATTAAGTTATGATAGAAAAAATTAACAAAATTATTATATTGACAGGGAGACTTATGAACAAAAACAATCCTATATAGTGCTTAGATTTGGCCCGTTTTTTGCTATAGCAAAATACTCCACACCTAAATTAATGATTGTAATAAATAAAACAGAGATGGCAAAAGCAAAACTTTTTCCTTAAACATGCTTGTGAAAAGAGGGGAAAAGATAATTGGAAAAGTGAGTTGCTGAAAAGTTCCTCGAGCAAAAATGGTGACTTTTCCGCCCAGAATGTTTTAAAGCCACTTTTATACATCTATATCCTCCTTACTATCGTAAGTAACCAGCCAACACTAGCTCCTAACCAGGCTTTGACTTCATACTGATTTCGCAGACTGACAAACAGAGTAACCAGCCAACACTAGCTCCTAACTAGGCCGCAGCAACACCGGTTCCTAATTGCCCAGCCAGCTGATTCCGGCAAGAGCCATAAGACAAGTGAACTAACATGAGCGAAACCTTGTTTATCATTTTGCCTTCATAATATAAAACAACTTGTCGGCTTTATCGATTTTTTTTATCACTAGCAAATTTCGTTCAAAAACTTCAAAGGCCAGTCAGGCAGCGGACAGAGAGGGTTAATTCCTTATAGGGAGATACAAATGATTTTGGTTCTAAAACTCTTGTTGATCGGGTGAATCGGTTTCAATTCCTTATACGCTATTAAGAAAATTGTGTCAATATATGGGAATGATGAAGATTCCTAAGGAAAAAGGGAATAAGAACTGTCGTCGATCCCTTGGGTTTTCTGCATGATCGGAGGTCGACGGCATTTATTATATTTAGGAATGCAATGTTTTAGGAAAGAATGTGCAAAAATCCCCTTTCCTATATTTATCGCGAGAGGGCATGCCACGAACGGAAATAAGTTGCCTGTTAGGTAGGTGGCTTTTTCTTTTTTACGGTGGTGATTCAAATGCACAAGGCTTTTTATACAGGCACGTCCAGCGAACAAACATAAATTATTTATGGAGGTGAGGAGAAATGGTAAAAATCTTTATTGATCCAGGACATGGCGGAGCAGATCCCGGAGCAATTGGAAATGGGTTGCAGGAAAAAAATGTGACACTTCAAATTGCTGTGCGGGTTCGAGATATCCTGTTAGCTGAATATGATAATGTTTCGATCCGAATGAGCCGTATTGGTGATCAAACGGTCAGTTTAACAGAACGGACAGCTGCAGCTAATACATGGGGAGCCGATTTTTATCTTTCCATCCATGTTAATTCTGGCGGAGGAACTGGATATGAAGATTATGTTTATCCAGGTGTCGGGTCCCCGACAACAACCTACCAAAAAAATATTCACGAAGAGATTATAAAGCTGGTGGATTTTTTGGATCGCGGAATGAAACAAGCAAATTTCTTTGTTTTAAGAGAAACTAACATGCCCGCAGTTCTCACCGAAAATGGCTTTATTGATAATGCAAACGATGCAGCGAAACTGAAAAGCAGTTCATTTATTGAGAACATTGCCCGCGGCCATGTCAATGGTATCGTTCGGTCTTTTGGATTGCCGAAAAAAAGCGCAGGAACGCTTTACAAAGTGCAGATTGGCGCTTTTAGAGTGAAAACAAATGCAGATCATTTAGCGGCAAAAGCAAAAGCAAAGGGATTCAATGTATATGTCATTTATAAAGATGGATTATATAAAGTGCAAATTGGTGCGTTCGCCAATCTTGAAAACGCGAAACAACTGGCAGAAAAAGCAAAAGCTGCAGGATTTGAAGCGATAATTATCCAGGAATAATATGTTTTAAAAGCCCTTCTCCGATGAGAAGGGCTGGGCTTTTTGCATTATCGACAAGCTGACAGAAAAAGTTCTAACCCGTTATGTATCAAACGAGTTATGAACGATTTGCTTACTTAGTGAACGATGGGTACCAGATTTATCATGATTACGAATATGGGTATTTTCTCGGTGTATGTTGAATGGAAATCCATTTAACAGTTGTAAACGCATCTAAGCTCCATGAGCCGTTGAGTCGTCCTAATCCTGAATTTTTTTCTCCGCCAAATGCAACTATTGGTTCATCATTGATGGTTCCGTCGTTAATATGAATCATACCAGTTTCAATCTGTTTCGCCATCTCCGCGCCGCGTTCAATATTGGATGTATGGATGGCGCCGCTTAAGCCAAAATCGCTGTTGTTGGCATACTCAATTGCTTGTTGGTCATTTTCAACTTTCATAATGCATACAACTGGGCCAAAAAGCTCTTCTTTGGCAATCGTCATATCCGGCGTAACATCGGTAAATATGACAGGTTCTACAATATTTCCCTTCACTTCTCCTTTTAAAATAGGGGTTGCGCCTTCTTTTATGCCTGTTTCAATAAGGTTGACAATCATTTGAACTTGTCTTTCATTCATCAACGGTCCAATAATCGTTTCAGGGTCTCGTGGATCGCCGCATTTCAAACTAGCTACTTTACGTACATATTTTGTTAAAAATTCATCATATACTTTTTCATGAACGATAATTCGATTCGCTGACATACAAATTTGGCCTTGATGTGTAAAACGGCTGAAAACCGCTGCACTGACAGCAAGATCAATATCGGCATCATCCAGGACAATCAGTGCACTATTTCCTCCAAGCTCCAATGAGACTTTTTTCAAATGACGTCCGGCAACTTCACCGATATGTTTTCCAACTTTACTTGAACCTGTAAATGAAATAACCTTTGGAATTGGATGTTCAATGAATCCGTCGCCAATTTCCTCAATTTCAGTTATAACAACATTTAGCAGACCTTTTGGCAGACCTGCTTCTTCAAAAATTTTGGCAATGAGCGTTCCACCGGTGATAGGCGTATGCTCATGTGGCTTTAGCACAACACCGTTTCCTGCTCCTAATGCGGGAGCGACCGATTTCATAGAAAGGAAAAACGGAAAGTTAAAAGGACTAATCACACCGACAACTCCAACAGGAATGCGATATAGGCGATTTTCTTTCCCATCAACTGGGGATGGTAAAATTTTTCCTTCCATTCGAAAAGGATATGTAGCTGCTTCTTTGATTATATTGATAACAAGATCAATTTCAAAAGCTGCTTTCAGTTTTGTCCCGCCAAGTTCTTCGATAATGATGTTTTCAATAGATTCTTTATTCTCTTCAATATATTTTACCGCATTTTCAAAAACAGCTCTTTTTTCAATAGGGTTCGTATGTTGCCACTTTTTTTGGGCTTCTTTGGCTGATCGATAAGCTTCATCAACGTCTTTTAAGCTGGCGCATGTAAATGTTGTAATCACTTCATTGTTGTATGGATTAAAATCTATCAGTTGTCTGTTGCTGGTGCCATCTTTCCATTCTCCACTGATATATTGCTTATTTAATAACTTGAAATTTACCATGAACTTAACCCTCCAGTTTTTTATTTTTCTATTTCGATATTTTGTTTTGCTATTTCTGCAAGCACTTGGATGTTTGTATTGATTTCTTGCATTGTAGCGGACAGCTCTTCAATAGCTGCTGATTGGGCGCTCGATTCTTCACTTACTGATTGAATAAAATCGTTTAGCTGCTTAATAAGATTCTTCATTTGGTTTGTTTTTTCATTGATTTCTTCGACATGTTGTTTCGAGGTGTTGGCCATTTTCCGTACCTCGTTCGCTACAATGGAAAAACCTTTGCCATGTTCACCGGCTCTTGCAGCTTCAATAGCAGCATTTAGTCCTAACAAATTACTTTGATCCGCAATTTCTTTTACCAAATTCGAAATTCCTTCAATTTTACCAACATTTTCGGCTGCTTCTTTAGCCTTTTCTGAAATGGTTGTTATTTCATTAGAAAGCTCAGTGATGGAGTCGGCCATTGATTGGATTGTTGCAGTTATTTCCTCCATGACTGTCGAAAGATTAGAAGAGATTTCTGATAATTGCATAGCCTTCTCCATATTAACTCCGATTCCGATACCGCCTACAACACGACCATTACGGTCATGAATAGGCATAGCCTTTGCAATTAAGCCAACCCCAAAAAGCTCCTTTGGAACAATAGCAGAGAGAAGCTTGTTTTGTTTGATCGCATTTGTGATGATGTCGCCTTCTTGTAAAGGATCACCAGGTTTGACATTTAGAGAAAATGTTTTGGCCGGATAATTAACAATTAACTTTTCTGTGTCATAAATTCCGACCGTAATGTCTTCATGCACAAGTTGGTTCAAGTATGGGGCCACCTTTAGAAATGCATCCAATAGCTCTATATCCTCAACATTTGTTTTTTCTTTTTCTTCTACCTTTTCCATTTAATGACACCATCCTTGAGAAAATTTTGCTACTAATCTTATTATCGGAACTAAATATAAAAAATTTTAGTAATGATATGACATATGGCAGTGATCAGCAGAGATTTTGTAAATTTTATCTGAAATAGGCGGGAGGCTGCCACTTTTAAATGGACATGGTGCAATCCAATAAATCTATAGTGCTTGGAATTGAGAAAATGGAGGTCGCTCCCGAAAAATGTTGAGCCTGTCCTCCTGATGGCAAAACGGTATCGTGTCTATACTTTTATCGATTCGTGAAGTGATCAAGGCATGCATTCAAGACGGGGATTTATCGCTTTGGGTAGATCTTTTTGACAGAAAAAAGAAGGTGGAGTGAGACTCTGACCTTCTTCCATGTGACCGCCGACCGCAAAATGAATAAAAACGTGCGTTTTTTATGAAAGCGAAAATCAAATTTATCATCGTGCCAAAGGAGGCGCTTTCCGCCAAAGATAACTATTCATTTCGGAGATTGAGAAGAGATGGATAAGCCATTAGCCGAAATTGGCCGCAAAGCACCAAAGAAAGCGGTTGAAGCGTATTAGAAAAGTATCGTATGAAAAACAAAAGCGGATTCGTATTTCGACTTCATTGAAGCGGAAGTTGAATTGGTATATTGAAGAAAAAGAAGATGGCGAACATTTCATCAAAAGCCGCGATGGACATAATAAGCCAATCGGCCGGAGCATGGCATGCAAAATTCTGCGGAAGGTTGCCAACCGCTTTCGTTTAGATAAGGTTGGAACGCATACACTCCGCAAAACATTCAGCTATCACTTTTACCAGCAAACCAAAGATGGTCATGCTGAAAGAGATCTTTAACCATTCGTCGCCGGCGATTACGTTAAAGTATATCGGTGTCAATCAGGATTCAGTGGATCGAGCCATGTCGAAATTTAAGATCTGGAGTACACATGTTTAATTCCATTTATCCCCTAATCCTTTTATTTATTAATTTTCAGAGTGTAAACAATACTAATAATTAAAGCGAAGGCTATTCATTTCTTTTGAGAAGTGATAATATTCTTATGGAAATCTTGCATATTGGTGGTGTACATATGGTTTCATCGTTAAAACGATTTCTAATCGGCAGACCGTTGAAATCAACCGAACTGGGAGAGCAAAAGTTGAACAAATTGAAGGCATTGGCGGTTTTATCGTCTGATGCCCTGTCTTCGGTTGCATACGGTACGGAACAGATTTTACTTGTTCTCGCAACAATTGGAGCTATTGCATTTTGGTATTCCCTCCCTATTGCGATTGGGGTTCTTATTTTATTGATGGCACTTATTTTATCGTATCGCCAAATCATTTACTCTTATCCACATGGGGGCGGGGCTTACGTCGTTTCCAAAACAAATTTGGGTGTTAATCCTGGCCTCATTGCCGGAGGCTCTTTGCTGGTCGACTATATTTTAACGGTGGCGGTAAGTGTGTCCGCGGGAACAGATGCCATTACATCCGCATTTCCAACTTTACATCAATACACAGTTGGAATTGCTATCGCCATGGTTGTGTTTATCACTATTCTTAATCTTAGGGGCATAAACGAATCCGCTTCTGTTTTAGCGTATCCCGTTTATTTGTTTGTGTTGGCACTTGTTATTCTCATTATTGTTGGGATTTTCCGAATTATAAATGGCCAAGTGCCGTCAACTTTGCATACACCTGTCGGTACTGCAGTGCCCGGAATTACGTTATTTTTATTACTGCGCGCTTTTGCATCCGGCTGTTCTGCATTGACAGGGGTAGAAGCGATCTCCAACGCTGTTCCAAATTTTAAGGAACCGGCGGCAAAAAACGCTGCCAAAACGTTAGTGATGATGGGATTCATCCTCGCTTTTTTATTTGTTGGAGTCACTTTTTTAGCATACTGGTATGGAATTGCTCCGAAAGCAGAAGAAACTGTTGTTTCCCAACTTGCTTCTGAGGTGTTTGGAAGAAGCGCGATGTATTACTTTATCCAAGGAGCAACTGCCCTTATTTTAATTTTGGCTGCAAATACGGGGTTTTCTGCCTTTCCTTTGCTGGCATATAATCTCGCATCCGATAAATACATGCCAAGAATGTATCTTATACGTGGCGACCGATTAGGATATTCAAACGGAATCATCACGCTTGGCCTTGCTTCTATTTTGGTGATTGTTGCTTTTAATGGGCAAACGGAACAGTTAATCCCTTTGTATGCGGTTGGCGTATTTATTCCTTTCACTTTGTCACAAACAGGAATGATTGTAAAATGGGTGCGCGAAAAACCAACAGGGTGGGTACCAAAGCTGCTTACAAACTTGTTAGGAGCTGCCATTACACTAACCGTGCTGTGCATCTTTTTTATCACAAAATTTACTCAAGTATGGGCTGTGCTTGTCTTTCTTCCGATTATCGTATTTATTTTTCATCAAATCCATAAGCACTATGATGCCGTGGCAGAACAACTGCGCGTCAATCCAAACGAGATTCCCGACAAAATTGAGGGAAATGTCGTGCTTGTGCCTGTTGCGGGAATAACAAAGGTAGTCGAACAATCCTTAAATTACGCCCAAGCCATTGGAGATTACGTATTCGCTGTATATGTGGCCTTTGATCGGGAAAGCATGCTTCGAATGGAAGGGAAATGGAAAAAGTGGCACCCGGATGTTCGGCTTGTTACCCTCTTTTCTTATTATCGCGATCTTATCACACCAATTTCCAAGCTAGTGGATACCATTGAAAGCAAGGCGGAGGAAAGAAACTATACAGTAACAGTTTTGATTCCTCAATTTATACCGAAAAAGGGATGGCATAACTTTTTGCATAACCAATCCAGCGTTTTATTGCGCTTGTACCTTCTATATAAGAAAAATGTGATTGTCTCAACAGTTCCTTACCGGCTCCACAAGTAGAAATTAAGCGGTAAGCAGGGGGGATTGCTGAGCTATCATCCCCGTTTTTTTATGCAAAGATCATAATTGCAGATCGAACGATCTTTAACAGATTTAGTAAAAACTGAACGTTTTTTCTTTTGTTTTTTAACGGAGTGCATAATCGGGTGAATGCAGGAATATCAGCGGATTTGGCAAATTACCCGGTTACACCCAATAAAACGAAAGTTTATAACAAGACTTTACATTTTATGGGATAACGGTAAACTGTAATGGACAAATTCAAAGAAAAAATTTACTGCAGATTTTTCCAAGCGCCACTTCAGGAGCGGGGTGGCGTTTTTTATTTTGATATGAGTTTGATAGACCATGCAATGTTTGCTGATAAGATAATGCCTGCCTTTTGAAAATTGCAATATTTCTGTTCTCTCGCCTTAGTTTTTGTCATTTTATCCATTTTTTGAAAAATAAAAATCCTATTGTTATAATAAATGGGAATATTTTGACTATTGGAGGTGGATTTACATATGACAAGAGAACTTTTCTTAGAAGACAGTTATAAAAAAGCACATCATGCTAAAGTCATCGAAATTAAGGAGGACAAAATTATTTTAGACGAGACGATTTTCTACCCCACAGGTGGCGGCCAACCTCATGATACAGGAATGATCAAACAAGGAAATGAGACATTTAAAGTGAATAAGGTTCAAAGAGAAAATGGACAAATTGTCCATTATGTAGACAATGTTGAAAAACTAAAACAAGGTCCTGTAGAGATACTGATAGACTGGGATCGACGATATAAATTTATGCGTTATCATTCCCTGTTGCATGTATTAGCCGGTTATCTTTATAACAAATTCGGGGCTTTGGCGATAGGAAATCAAATTTTCGAGGATCGGGCAAGAATCGATTTTCAATTCGAAGAACCTTTAACAAACGAACAATTTAACGAGATTGAAGATGAAATAAACAAGTTAATCCAAGAGGATCATCAAGTCTCAATACGCACCGTTAGCCGTGAAGAAGCGGAGAGAATTGACGGTTCTATTAAGACGGTGATTAATTTGCTGCCTCCTTCTATTAAAAATGTCCGACTTGTTGCTATTGGTGACATTGATGAACAGGCTTGCGGGGGAACACATGTAAAAGAAACAAAAGAAATAGGCCCTTTTCAAATTTCGAAAATCAAAAGTAAAGGACAAAACAAAAAACGCTTAGAAGTTACTTTAAACTGTACTTGAACAAGTTTATTGGTACTGTCAAGAATTTTATGGAATGTAAGATAGATAGGGTATCTCTGAACTATGGAGCTGGAAATGGATCGCGGGCTGGTTTGCTCTGCACAGGAGACTGAATATTCAGTCTCCTGTGCAGGAAGATCCCCTTATCTCATTGATTAACATTATTAGTTCATATAATGTTCTTCAAACATTCGGTGGAGGGATTTCTGTGCTTCGGCGAATCCTTGCAACTTTCGCCCAGCCTCTTTTCTTTTGATCTTATTATGCATCACCAATAAAAAATTAAATTGTTTTATTTATAATGTGTTGAATCCTTTCTGGAATGGATGTTCTTAATTCCTTCAAATATTCGGCTAAAAATTCAGGTAAAATTGTTAAATTATTGATATTATCAATTTTATGCCACTTAAATTTCAAAGTTTGTTTGCCTTCATATCCTTCGAAGCTATTTTGGTTATATAGCGCACAGTTTTCTGGAAACTCTATCAGATAATAAAATTCAATACTTTGTTCTTTTTGGTTGTTATATTCAAAAAAATTTTCTGCTACCCATAACAAATTCTTTATTTTAATTTCAATCCCCAATTCTTCTTTAAATTCTCTTTTTAATCCTTCTGCTGTTGCTTCGAACCCCACTCCACCACCAGGTAAAACCCAAAAATCATCCATCTTATGCAAGAGTATATGTTCATTATGCACCACAACTCCTGCAGCTCTAACTCTCGTTCTCAATAAAATCTCTCCCTTTTATATATTTTTTCACTAATTATCATATAGTCCTGCAATTCAGGAAGGTTTTTATTTAATTCCGTTTTGATCTTGATTTAGCTTTCAAGTGCGATAGAACTAACTATTTCGAAACAATTTGGAAAAGATAAAAGAATTTATGATGTTCAAAAATCCCGAGTTCGACAGTTTTGAGGTCATTTTAGGCAAATGGAAATGACCAAAATGC
>ERZ1673777.7-NODE-7-length-140305-cov-16.163743_pt1 | contig 140305 bp, 141 predicted proteins | sample MGYA00580138_ERZ1673777 | MGnify/ENA primary metagenome ERZ1673777 (study PRJEB41219, sample SAMN04549618) | soil metagenome | isolation source: soil | place: USA: South Carolina, Cape Romain NWR | collected 2009-05-18 ... | reverse complement strand
GCATTTTGGTCATTTCCATTTGCCTAAAATGACCTCAAAACTGTCGAACTCGGGAAAGAACAAGCAACGGTATTGACCAATGACATGATTATCGGATTGGGGGAATTATTGAAAAACAATCTTTACACACTTCCAGCGCTGCAAGAAAAAGTTTGTGTGAAAGGCGGTATTACCGGGGAAGGAATTGCCGTGCTTGAAAAGGAAATGGAAGGGGTATTTGAACGAGTATTTGCCAAGACACATGAGAAATTCAAAGATGACATCGAAAAAGTAAAAAAGCAGTTTAATGATTAATTTCGCGGAAAAAAACAAAAATCCTGCTAAATCGAACAAAAAAGCCATCTTCAAGTTAAGAGGTGTTGATAAAAACAAGAACAGCTTTTCTGCCAAAGCCATCACGCCCGCTTTAACAGGCTTTGGCAGAAAAGCATCTTATTTTCCGAAGCTTTATGTTCCGCGGCCACCACAGATATTTACTTATTTTTTGGCGACAAAAAAGATACGTTCAGACGTTTCGCTTGGCGCTTTATCCGTAAAATCCGCAGTGATTTCCAGTACGGCAAAGCCCGCTTCCGTCAGCCATTGTTGATATTGAACGACTTCATATGTGCGCTGCCGATGCAGTTCATCATACCGTTCATATGTTCCGTCATCGCCACGAACGAAAAATGTTAATTCATGCTCCACACTATGCGGCAATGAAAGCGGATAGCAAGACCAAATATAGCTAATTTCCTCGCCATTGCTTGCAAATACCGCATCTTGAAAAACATGGTCTATCTTATATATTGAATGGACGTCAAACAACAGCAGCCCATCTTCATTCAACAGTTCATAAATGCGCGAAAATGTTCGCCGAACTTCGTTTTCTTCTAATAAATAATTGAGGGAATCGCAAAAAATCGTGGCACAATCAACCGATGAAAACCCTTCTATCTCCGTCATATTTTGCTGAAAAAATTCAATTGCAACATGCTGCGTTTCCGCTTTTGCTTGTGCAATAGCGAGCATATTCTCCGATAAATCGACACCTGTTACCAAAAACCCTTCTTTTGCCAGCCGAATCGCCAGCTCTCCGGTGCCGCATCCAATATCAAGAATGCGTTTTGCCCCTTTGCGCCCGTATTGTTTCAGCTTTTTTTGCACAAATAACTGCCATTGCTCATACGGCGCTTCATTCATCAACGCATCATACCAATATGCGAACGACTCGTACGTCACTGCTGCAACACGCTCGCTATATCTTCAAGCGGCGCATCTCCCCATAAACGTTCTAAATTGTAATAACTGCGTTCTTCTTTATCAAAAACATGGACAACAATATCGCCTAAGTCGACTAACACCCATTTTGCCTCATGAAACCCTTCCACTCGTTTAACAGGAATATGATGCTCCTCGGCTTTTTCTTTTATTTCCCGAGCAATCGCCTGCACTTGCTTTTCCGAATTGCCATGGCAAATAACAAAATAATCGGCAACAAGGGAAATGCCTTTCATGTTCAAAACAACGATATTTTCCGCCTTTTTATCATCGGCTGCCCGCACGACCAATCGCAATATTTCCTGTTCCGTCATTATTGAGATTCCCCCTTTATTTCCATAATTAATGAATTATATGTGTGAATCGTATCCGGATAAACCGGCTGGTCTTTTTTCAGCAAAAATTGAATCGTATTTTGCACTGCCTTCGTTAGCGCCGTGTTAAGATCATGTTTTGCAAGATCGCGGACTTCCTCTACTCCCGGGAATATACGGCCAGGTTCAATGTAATCGGCAAGATAAATAATTTTTTCCAATAATGTCATATTTGCGCGCCCTGATGTATGATAGCGAATCGCGTTAAGGATATCTTCATCTTCAATCCCGACTTCCGTCTTTACTAAATAAGCCCCGACTGGAGCATGCCATAACTCGGCATTGTAAGCAAGCAAATCGCTTGGCATATTTTGCTCCAAAATGATTTGTTTCATTTCCTCTTTCGGGCGGTACTTCGCATAGTCGTGAAAAATAGCTGCCAATTCCGCTTTTTTAACATCTGCCCCATATTGTTCGGCAAGCTTGATTGCCGTCTCCATGACGCCAATTGTATGTTGATAGCGGTGTTCTGTCAATTGTTTTTTAACGATAGTTAACGCTTCTTGTCGTTCCATATAGCTTCTTCTCCTCAATATAAAGTCTTACGCATTCTGGCACTAAATACCGAATCGTTTGTCCGTTTCTGACCCGGTCGCGAATCATCGAAGACGATACCGCAAACTGCGGCACCTCCACTTCGATAATCGGATAAGACGTTTTCGTGGAAAATCCCGGCCGCTTGACGCCGACAAATGTCACTAACTGAACAAGCTCATCAATTTTATACCAGTGCGGCAAATATTCCACCATGTCTGCACCGATAATAAAATAAAACTCGTCATCTGGATGGAGCGAAAGCAGCTGACACATCGTATCATACGTATAGGATGGCCCTTCTCTTTCTAATTCAATTGTTTCGATATGAAACCGCGGATGATCGATGATCGCTAATTCAAGCATACGCAAGCGATCTTCACTTTTTGTCACTTGTTCATGTTGTTTATGTGGAGGGATGCGATTCGGCATAAACCAAATTTCTGACAATCGCAGCGCATGCAGCACTTCGTTAGCCATTAATAAATGCCCGTTATGCGGCGGATCAAACGTCCCTCCAAAAATCCCGATTTTTTTCATAGACTTCCCTCCGCCATGCGTATGCGCAACTTTGCCGTTTAGCGCGGCAACACAATTTGCTTGTTTTCTTTTGATTCCTTGTACAATACAATCGTATTCCCAATTACTTGTACCAGTTCCGCGCCCGCGCCCCGCGCAAGCTGCTCGGCGACGACATGGCGGTCTTCCTCGCAGTTTTGCAGCACGCTCACTTTAATAAGCTCGCGCGCTTCGAGCGCGTCGGCAATTTGCTTAATCATATTTTCGCCTACTCCGCCTTTTCCCACTTGGAAAATCGGCTTCAAATGATGAGCTTTCGCCCGCAAAAAACGTTTTTGTTTTCCTGTTAACATATGTTACCTCCTAAGCTGTTCCATCACTATTTTTTTCATGCGTTCGACGTCCGGAAACACTCCTGTCCATTTTTCGAACGCTAACGCTCCTTGATACACAAACATGCCGACTCCATTTTGAACGATCGCCTTTCTTCTCCGGGCCTCTTTTAACCATTTCGTTTCTAAAGGATTGTAAATAATATCGGACACGACCGTTCCTTCTTTCATATTGGCAAGGGAAAGCGGCATTTCCTCCATGTGGGGATACATTCCAACAGATGTTGTATTAATAAGAATATCATATTCTCCTAAACGCTCTTCCGCCTCGTTCAGCGAGCAAGCGGCCGAAGAAACAGCGGCATCGCATTCATCAATAAGCTGTTTTGCTTTTGATACCGTCCGGTTACAAATATCGATTTGTTTGGCACCTTTATCAACAAGGGAAAAATAAATGCCCCTTGCTGCTCCTCCCGCTCCAATCACTAAAATGCGCTTTCCCTTTATATCGATGTGTACTTCTTCCTCCAGCGCCTGAACATATCCGGGGCCATCTGTATTGTAGCCGATCAACCGCCCGTTTTCATTTACGATCGTATTGACAGCTCCGATGCGCCGCGCCGCTGGGTCGATGTCATCAAGCAACGGGATTACCGCCGTTTTATGAGGAATTGTCACATTTAGCCCTGAAATGCCAAGCGCCCTCACCCCGTTGATGGCATCTTTTAACTGCTTCGGTTCCACATGAAAAGCGTGATAGCGGGCAGCAATGTTCATATGTTGAAACGCATCATTATGCATTAGCGGCGATAACGAATGATGAACCGGACAGCCAAATAACGCGTATAACTTTTCCATTATCTCCTTCTCCCCCGTATCGTTTACACATACAAACTGAAAATTAGATCAATGATTTCCGGATTAAGATGTCAACACCTTTTGGCGCATACGCAACGACTTGCGCCCCCGGCTCGTTGCATGTTACCCAGCCAAGGCCGGAAAACACGATATCGGTTTTTCTCTCTCTTATGGTGAACGTATGTGCCACCAATGGCGGGAATTGATCTATATAATGTTTGCTCGGTGGTGACAGAAGTTCGCCAAATTGCTTTGCGTATAACGCATCCGCCTTTTCCAGCTTCGTTCGATGAATCGGCAGTTCATTGGCGAAATAACATACAAAAGACCTCCGGCCTCCTTTTATATAATCAAGCCGGGCGAGACCTCCGAAAAACAACGTCTGCTGCTCATTCAGCTGATATACTTTCGGATGGATTTCCCGTTTTGGCGTAATGATTTTTAAATCTTTTTTATCGACAAAGTGTGCCATTTGATGATGATTAATAATTCCCGGCGTATCATAAAGCGCCGCACCGTCGTCCAGCGGGATTTCGATGATATCTAGCGTCGTTCCCGGAAAATAGGACGTTGTAATCACATTTCCTTTTCCCGTCGTTTCTTGGATAATGCGATTAATAAACGTGGATTTTCCGACATTTGTACAACCAACAACATAGACGTTTTTTCCAAGCCGATGCTTTTCGATCGCCTCCATGGCTTTCGCGATTCCGATTCCTTTGACAGCGCTCACTAAACAAATGTCGACCGGCTTTAGGCCGAGATCGTTTGCCATTTGCGCCATCCAATGGATAAGTTTTGGGTATTTAACTGATTTTGGAAGAAGATCTGCTTTATTGCCAACAAGCAAAATCGGGTTGTTCGCGACAAACCGATGCAATCCCGGAAGCCAGCTTCCATTGAAGTCAAAAATATCGACGATTTTGACGACAAGCGCTTCCGACTGGCCGATGCTGTGTAAAATTTTTAAAAAGTCATCGTCTGTCAGTTCCACATCTTGCACTTCATTATAATGCTTTAAACGAAAGCAGCGTTGGCAAATGACTTCTTCTTTTTCTAAAACGCTTTTCGGCGCATAGCCGGGTTTTGTTTCATCTTCCGATTGAATGATCGCTCCGCAGCCAATGCAACGAATTTGTTGTTCCACTATCATTCCTCCCAATAAATCATTCCTTTTTTCCGCATCATCTTTAAAATTTTCCGTTCCATCTTTCGATTCAAACGGGTCCAAAGCCCATCCGTCTGTGCGACCGGAACTACTAAAATGGTATTTAATCCTAATCGGTTTCCCCCAAACACATCTGTCAGCAATTGATCGCCGATCACCACCACTTCATCTTTGCTCAACTGCATCATTGACAACGCCTTTTGAAAAGCGCTTGTTAACGGCTTTCGCGCTTCAAAAATAAACGGAATGCCGAGCGGTTCCGCAAAAGATTGCACCCGTTTTTTATTATTATTGGATACGATCATTACCTTAATGCCCTCTTGTTTCATATTCTCAAGCCACTCGATCAGTTCCGGAGTGGCGCTTGAACGATCCCACTCGACAAGCGTATTATCTAAATCAGTGATGACCCCTTTAATTCCCTTTTCTTTTAGGGAGCGAGGAGTAATGTCCAGCACACGTTTGACAAATTGACTTGGCAAAAAATAATGGAGCACATTCATCACCTTACCTTTTCCGCGCACTGTCTCTGCATCCTTTTTCTTGCCTTTTATCATCATACATAATTTTCGGCAGTCTTTCAAAACAAACTTTACTATAAATTTTTTTTCGACAAAAACCGTTATCGACAAAACTGTGGATAAGTTTTACCCACATTATTCACAAGCATGCAATCATAACTCTACAATCTTATAAACATTTTTTCCACATGTTATCCACTAGTAGCTGTGGATAACAGAACGGTTGTTCTATATCCCAAATCATGATACAGTTAAAGTAACTTACCATTATATGTATTGATTGCAAGTCCTATTCCATTGCTGAAGGAGGTTTTCAGCATGAAATATTTATCTGATGAATTATTGATCGAATCATATTACAAGGCAAAAGAATTAAAATTAAGCCCTGAATTCATTGAGTTGATCGAGCGAGAAATCCGCCGCCGTGCATTAGGGCATAAAATTAAGCTTTCCTCCTAATTCGGCCTCAGGGCTTTTTTTATTTTAAATAGCCGATTCGCTCCCCCACCTTCACTCCCATCGGTGCAACAATTCGTTCATCAATCTCAATGCTGTTTTTTTCAAACAATAAAACGACGGTGGAGCCAAAAGAAAAGTAAGCAATTTCTTGTCCTTTAATAAGATGTTTGCTCACATGGGTAAGCTCAATGCTGTTGACAAACATCGCCCCGATTTTCACAATCGCGATATGTTTTCCGTTTGCAATGACTTCTGTAATCGTCCGGTAGTTTTTCGATAACGGGCGTTTCCCGTATTTCAAGCCAAGGCGGTTGACTGGGTACGATTTTTTTCCAAGCGTCCATTGTTTTTGCACGACTCCAGATATTGGGCTATGGATGCGATGATAATGGCTTGGGCTTAAATACAAAATCACGAACAATCCGTTTAAATATTTCTTTGCTTCCTCGACGCTGCCGAGCATCTCCGCAATCGAATACGTCTTGCCCTTCACGACGATTTCGCTGTTTTCGCGGATCATGCCAATGCCTTCGATAATCCCGTCAACAGGGCTTATCACGCTGTTTTGCGTCTGATCAATCGGCCTTGTCCCCTCTTTTAACTTGCGGATAAATAACTGTTGCAGCGTTTTATAATTTTTTAAGTTTTTCTCCATCTCTTCTTGATTAATACCATAAATTTTTGCATACGATGGAATAAGCAACGCGCTTAAGCGGGATTTCGCAAAAAGGGCAATCAATTTTGACGAAAGAGAATGATTCGTCAGTTCAATCATAAGACGGTACAACCATTTTAACAAATATGTTCCCTCCAGTTTATGTTGATCATGTTTTTTACCACTTTTCATATTATAAATAAAACGAGTATAATTATTGTAGTAGATTTTTGCTTTCCTCGTTTCATGGTAAAAAGGAGTGTGGAGAAGAATGTTTTTATCAGATTATTTAGATTACACGCTAAAAAAATTAAAGGCAAACACAGCAAATATTTTAACATTAACCAATTTATCACTTGGAAGTTTTTCTGTCTTAATGACGTTAAAAGAGCAGCTTCATGTCAGCCTGCTTCTTGTTTTTTTAGCAGCTTTAGTTGACCGCTTCGACGGGGCTGTCGCCCGGAAGCTAAACATTGAGTCAGAGCTTGGAAAACAATTGGACTCGATGAGCGACATCATCTCATTTGGGGTGGCTCCCGCACTGTTAATGTATCAAAGCTTATTGCATGAATTTGGCGCGCCGGGCGCGTTTTTCACGATTTTGTACATCGGCTGCGGAGCGTTTCGCCTTGCCCGCTTTAATATTACCGAAAACAACGGCTATTTTTCGGGGCTGCCAATAACAGCTGCGGGAGTATTATTAACGCTAAGTTATTTAACGATCCACTATTTCCCTCCGCAATTTTTTATTTTCCTTATGATCACATTGTCGTTTTTAATGGTCGGAACGTTTAAATTGAAAAAAATATAAAACATAGGAAGGCTGTCCTTTCCAAAAAAACAGTGATGGCGGATTGGGCAGCCTTTTTTATTTTCCAGTCATACCATTTTCTCTTTTCAATCTTTGCTATTAATTATATGATAAATGTGAATTAATTATAAAGCACCAATAATGTTCAAGATTTGACGGGGGGATTTCATTTGGACAAAACATCGATTATCGGAATCATTCTTGGCATTGTCGCTGTAGGTGTCGGCATGTATCTTAAAGGTGTCCATCCCAGCGTTTTGATCAACCCTGCAGCGATTTTAATCATTCTCGTTGGAACAATGGCTTCTGTCACCGTCGCTTTTCCTACTCGTGAAATAAAAAAAGTGCCGAAGCTGTTCGGCGTCCTTTTTAAAGAACAAAATATCCCAACCATCGAAGAATTAATCCCAATGTTTGTCGACTGGGCAAATATAGCCCGGCGCGAAGGGTTGCTCGCGCTGGAGGCAAAATTGGACGAAATTGACGATCCGTTTTTGCGGAACGGCTTAAGCATGGCCATTGACGGGCAAACGCAAGATTTTATCCGCGATGTCATGACAGAAGAAATCGAAGCGATGGAAGAGCGTCATGAAGCGAACGCAGCCATTTTTTCGCAAGCAGGTACATACGCGCCAACGCTTGGCGTGCTTGGCGCAGTTGTCGGGCTTATTGCCGCATTAAGCAACATGGACAACATCAGCGAACTTGGTAAAGCCATTAGCGCTGCATTTGTCGCAACGCTATTAGGAATTTTCACCGGGTATGTGTTATGGCATCCATTTGCCAACAAATTAAGACGCAAATCAAAAGAAGAAGCAAAAATACGGCAAGTTATGATTGAAGGAGTCCTTTCCATTTTAGAAGGACAAGCACCGCGGACGATTGAACAAAAACTTGCTTCCTATCTTCCGGCCACTGAACGAAAGAAAATTATAGAACAGGGAGAAAATGAAAATGAATAAGAAAAAAAAGCAAAAACATGGCGAGCACATTAACGAATCATGGCTGATTCCGTATTCCGATTTATTAACATTATTACTGGCGCTTTTCATCGTGTTATTTGCCAGCAGCCAAATTGACCAAAAAAAATTCACGCAACTTGCTCAGTCATTTAATGCGGCATTCACCGGCGGAACAGGCGTTCTTGAATTTCAAGCACCCATTGAGCCAGAACCGCTCCCTTCGCAGCCAAAGCAGCAAAATGGCCAGCAAAATGACAATAAAAAGAAAATAGACAAACAAGAAAAAGAAGAACTGCATGAAGTGCAAGAAAAAATCGATACGTATATTGTGAATGAACGTTTAAACGGGAAACTGAAAACATCTTTAACAGAAGAAGGATTAGCAATAACGATATTGAATGATATTTTGTTTGATTCAGGAAGCGCCGAAGTGCGGCCACAAGATCGCCAGCTGGCAAAAGAAATTTCTCAGATGCTTGTCATGAATCCTCCGCGCAATATTATTATTAGCGGGCATACCGATAATGTGCCGATTCACAATGCGCAATTCTCCTCCAATTGGGAGCTGAGCGTCATGCGTGCTGTAAATTTTATGAAGTTGTTATTAGAAAATCCTAAGCTCGATCCGCGGTTGTTTAGCGCGAAAGGATACGGAGAATTTAAACCAGTGGCATCCAATGACACTCCTGAGGGAAGAATGAAAAACCGGCGCGTCGAAATTTTAATTTTGCCAAATTCCCAAGCTTCCCAGCAGTAATGGACCATTCGTAGATGTGTTCTCCCTATTGATGAAAACGGCTGGCAAGCATCTGCCAGCCGTTTTCTTGCTAAAGTTTGAAAGAAAATTTAATGACTCCTGCCTTTATCATTGCTTCCAGCAAAATGACAAGCGCCGGACCAATAAACAGCCCGATAAACCCTAACAACTGAAATCCTAAATAAACACTCACTAACGCAGCCAAAGGGGAAATGCCTAAATTGGTTGAGAAAACTTTCGGCTCAATAATGCGGCGCACTACCGTAATAATCAAAAACAACACAATCAGACCGGCCCCGAGGCCGCTATTGCCATTTGCGATACTGATTATTCCCAATGGCACTAACACCGAGCCAGTTCCTAAAATTGGCAAAATATCCACAACAACAATCAGCAGTGCCATCATAACCGCATAATCCACTTTCAACAACAACAGACCGACCAAAGCAAGGAAAAAAGTGATGAGGCTTAACAAAAATTGCGCTTTAATAAATCCGATACCAGCTTTGCTCAATTGTGCCACAATCATCGCTAACCGCTGATGTGTGCGTTCAGACAAATATTTTTTTATCCTCTTTTTTAACTTTGGCAAATCTAAACTTATTAAAAACAGCGCTACTAAATAGACTAAAAAATGAATAAGAAAACCGGGAATAGACGTAATAAAATGAACAATCGACTGCGTCAAATTTGTCGCAAATTCCAACAGCAAACGCTGTATCGTTTCGACACTGTTTTCCAACGAAGAAATAATCTCTTTCGGAATCGAGCTTGAATACGATTCCCATGTTTGAATAAACTTATTAAAAACTGCTGTTGCTTCGCTCAAAAAATGCGGCAGTTTTTGCGAGAATGTCATAATTTGCTGCACAAGTATAACAATAAGAAAATAAAACGCAAAGCCAACGATAATAAGAAATAGCGAAAAAACCGCCGTTACTGCATGCACCCGTTTCAGACGATAATGAGTTTGCAAATGCTGCACAGCTGGTTCTAATAATAATGCTGTCGCTAATGCAAAGACAAGCGGCAAGCTATACGGCAGCAAAAACAAACCTATGGCAATCACGAAGGCAATAATAATGAACTTTTTCACTATCGTACCCCATTCAATTTGATCTTACTTGGCAACTTCTATACTATACATAAAATATAACGAATGGAGAAAAAGCAATCAATAGCTTTAAAACCTTCCTGTTATTTGGAAAACGAGAACAATCATCCCGAGAAGCCACACATATACTGCAAATCCTTTTAATGAACGGCGCTTTAAATAATTAATCATCCAGCGCACAGCAATATAGCCAAATAGCGCCGAAGAAACCGTCCCGATCACAAGCGCGCTTGCAGAAATATTTTCTACTTTCCCTTCCAATAAATCCATTGATTGTAAAACAACTCCTCCCGCAATTGCCGGGATGGACAGCAAAAAGGAAAAATACGCAGCTGTTTCACGATCCAGTTTACGCCACAATCCTCCGACAATCGTAAGCCCCGAACGTGAAATCGCCGGAAAAATGGCCGCCGCCTGAAATGTCCCAATCACCAACGCATCGGTATATGTTATGTCATCCATTCGTTTATATCCATGCTTTACACCGTCAGCTATCCAAAGAAATAAGCCGGTAATCAAAAATTCCCATCCAATAGTTGCTCCTGTCTTAGAAATTTCTTCAAAGTAGTCTTTGCATAACAAGCCGACAACAACGGCCGGAATCGTCCCTATCACTAACAAAAACGTCAGCTTGCTGAACGGCTTGCGCATCATATAGAACAATTCCTCTTTGTACACGACAAACACGGCTAACAGGGTGCCGATATGAAGCATAGTATCAAGAAATAACCCCGCCTCATCAAGCCCAAACAAATGCCTCCCTAAATATAAATGACCTGTGCTGCTGATTGGCAAAAACTCTGTAAGCCCTTGTATCACCCCTAAAATAAACGCTTCTATTTTTGTCATCGTTTCTCTCCCCCAATTTTTCCCTTAAAATAAAAACAATTATGTCCGCTTTCGGCGATAAATTTGAAATGCAATATAAATAACAGTAGCCACAATCGCGATCGCGATCACCGGCCGCAAATAAGGCCGGGCAATCTCATCAATTTCTTGCCAATGGCTTCCTAGCCGTTCCCCTAAAAAAATAAAGAAAATCGACCATGGAATAACCGCACATGTTGTATAAAAGGTAAATTTTTTCCATGACATTTTTGCGATACCGGCCGGAATGGAAATGGCATGGCGCACAACCGGAATAAAGCGGGCAGTAAAAATGACGCCTGGTCCATATTTTTCAAACCAATGCTCCGATAAATCAAGATGCTTCTTTTTAATCAATAAATATTTTCCATATTTATCAAGAAACGGTCTCCCTCCGTAATATCCCATCCAATATAGAAAAAGCTGGGCTATCGTTCCGCCAATGGTTCCAGCTATAACCGCTCCAACAAATGATATTTCTCCGCGTGATACTAAATACCCGGCGTATGCTAGCACAATTTCACTTGGAATCACCTCAATCATTAATGCCAAGGCAATGCCGATATAACCTAAATCTACCAAAAAAGCAAAAATGTTTTGTACAAATTCGTGCATGGTTCTCCTCCTGTGCATTTATTGTATGTATTCTTAGCCAAGCATCCCATTACAACCTTATTCAGCAACAAATTATACTATACTACATTGAAGAAAAAAATAAGACTTTGTACTGAAAAAGCTGTCCTTTCCTAACGGGACAGCTTTTTTCAGCATTATGCACTTTGTTGTAACTCTTCTATATACTTTCTTCCTTTTTCTTCGTTGTATTGGCCTTCCCATTTTGACATAATGACCGCTGCCAGCGAGTTGCCAACAACGTTCACCACTGTACGCGCCATATCTAAAATGCGGTCAATCCCAGCGATAAACGCCAATCCCTCTACCGGAATTCCAACCGTGCCCAACGTAGCAAGCAAAACAACAAACGATACACCCGGCACTCCGGCGATTCCTTTCGAAGTCACCATCAACACAAGCAACAAGGAAACTTGTTGCGAAATCGACATATCAATACCATATAACTGCGCGATAAAAATGGCAGCTAGCGCTTGATATAACGTAGATCCGTCTAAGTTGAAGGAATAGCCTGTCGGAATGACAAAGGATGTTATCGATTTCGGACAGCCGAATCTCTCCATTTTCTCCATGATTTTTGGAAGAACCGTTTCTGAGCTTGCTGTACTGTAAGCAAGGATTAATTCATCTTTTAAAATTTTTATAATATGGAATATATTTACACCTACAAGTTTAGCAACACCGCCAAGCACTGCAAGAATAAAGAAAAGCATCGTGCCGTAAACAACAATGACGAGCTTGCTGAGCGGAATAAGCGATTCCACCCCAAATTTCGAAACCGTAACACCGATGAGCGCAAACACACCGAACGGCGCAAATTTCATAATCTGGTTTGTCACGTAAAACATCGCTTCCGCTACGCCTTGGAAAAACTGGAGCACCGGTTTTCCTTTGTCGCCAATCGCCGCTACTCCTAAACCGAACATCACGGAGAAGAAGATAATCGGCAACATGTTTCCGGTTGATAATGATTCAAACACGTTATTTGGAACAATATTGACGACTGTTTCAATCAGCGAGTGATGCTGCACTTCGTTTGTTGTATCAATATAGCTTTGAATATCCGTTTTTTCCAATGATTTAACATTAACGCCGGCTCCTGGCTGAAATACATTTGCTGCCAATAAACCGACGACGATCGCAATCGTTGTAATAATTTCGAAATAAATAAACGTTTTGCCGCCAAGTTTCCCAAGTTTTTTCAAGTCTCCAACATTGGCGACTCCAACGATAAGGCTAGAAACAACAATCGGAATAACTATCATTTTTATTAAACGGAGGAAAATATCTCCAATTGGTTGTAAATAAGTAGCCACTTTCGGATTTCCATAAAAAATGGCTCCCACGACAATTCCAAGAACGAGACCGATGAAAATTTGCCAAGCTAATCCGACTTTTCTCATTTATTCGCCTCCTTTTTTTCGCACATTTTTAGACAAAAAACGACAAAGTTATTCTACTATTATAAACATCTGTATGTCAAGAATATTCATATATTTACAGATGGCACTTTCTTTTTTTGTCCAGACACGTACAACCCCGCTTCATCATATACATAAGTAATAGGCAACTGCCTAAAACAATAAAGGGTGGGGGTGACAAAATGCCTGGCATTTTATCTGCATTCACATTTCTCATTAAAGAATTAATGTTTTTAGTATCATACATTAAAAACAACGCGTTTCCCCAACCGTTAAGCGCCAAAGAAGAAGAAAAATACTTACAGCTTATGGCGAAAGGAGATGAACAAGCTCGCAATATTTTAATTGAACATAATTTACGTCTTGTTGCCCACATTGTCAAAAAGTTCGAAAATACAGGCGAAGATGTGGAAGATTTAATCTCGATCGGCACCATCGGCCTTATAAAAGCCATCGAGAGCTATTCCTCCAACAAAGGAACAAAATTAGCGACATACGCGGCTCGCTGCATCGAAAACGAAATTTTAATGCATTTGCGTTCATTAAAAAAGACGCGAAAAGACGTCTCCCTTCACGAACCAATCGGGCAAGATAAGGAAGGGAATGAAATCAGCCTCATCGACGTCCTGAAATCGGAAGGGAACGATATTATTGACGAAATTCAGCTTAATATGGAACTGGAGCAAGTAAAAAAATATATCGACGTTTTGGATGAGCGGGAAAAAGAAGTGATTATTAACCGCTTCGGCCTCGATATGCAGCAGGAAAAAACGCAGCGCGAGATCGCGAAAGAGCTTGGCATCTCCAGAAGCTACGTATCACGCATCGAAAAGCGCGCATTGATGAAAATGTTTCATGAGTTTTACCGGAATGAAAAAGAAAAGCGGAGATAAACGCAGCAAAAACGGGACAATCGCGAATGACTGTCCCGTTTTCGATATATCGATTTTTATTTCACCGCTGTTTCATATTCAATTAATTTTGCGCTTCCACACTTACTTCCGCCGTTATGATCAATGCTATGGACGCAGCAATCACAACCCCCATCACCATGGCAAACATCCCATCATTCCTCCCTTATCCTCTTTCTATTCTTTATTTTACACGAGAGAACAAACGGGTTCTGCGCGCGGTTTTGAACAATTTATGAAATTCCGTCACTCATAAGCAAAAGCCTCCACAGGCTCGTTCACCGCTTTTTCATAAAAAGCAAAAAACCTGCCTTATCAGCAAGAAAAGGCAGGTTTATTCGTCTGTTTCCCGCAGTAAGCGGATATATTGCATCGCCCGTTGAAAAAAAGAAAACGAACCGATTAACAATATCACAATAAGGCCAAGCAAATACACCTTTTTCTCCGGCGCAATCGTAGGAAGCAGCGTGCCAATATACAAAAAGACACTTAACGCCAGCAAACATTTTATAATCATCTGCTTTTTCTTTCCAACTCTGTTTTTGCCGTTCCACCGGCATCCCCCACTTTCCATCTTTCACTGTACCATATGGGGCGGAAAATGTGGGGATGTAATTTTAACCATGCAATGCTTGGGCTAAATCTTCGATTAAATCTTCGGCATCTTCCAATCCAACAGAAATGCGGATCAGTCCATCGGTAATGCCCAATTGTTCACGGCGCTCTTTCGGAATGGACGCATGCGTCATTTTCGCTGGCAGCGAAATTAAGCTTTCGACTGCTCCCAAGCTTTCCGCGAGCGTAAAATAACGGACGCGGTTTAACACTTGCTCAGCCTTTTCCGCGCTTCCGACATCAAAAGAGACCATGCCGCCAAATCCGCGCATTTGTTTTTTGGCAATCTCATGGTTTGGATGTGTTTCCAATCCCGGATAATACACTTTTTGGACCGCCGGATGGTTCACTAAAAATTCCACGATGTTTCTCGTGTTTTCTTCATGCTCCTCCATGCGCACGCCAAGCGTCTTGATGCCTCGGATTAAAAGCCATGAATCTTGCGGGCCGAGAATTCCTCCGGTAGAGTTTTGCACAAAATGCAGTTTTTCTGCCAGCTCTTCCGAATTGACAACCGCCAATCCAGCGACAACATCGCTATGGCCGCCTAAATATTTCGTCGCACTATGGACAACAATATCAGCGCCAAGAGCAAGCGGCGTTTGCCAATACGGGGTGCTGAACGTGTTGTCCACGATCGTAAGCAGGCCATTGTTTTTGGCAATGGCGGAAGCAGCTTGAATGTCAGTAATTTTTAAAAGCGGGTTGGTTGGCGTTTCAATGTAGAGCGCCTTCGTATTCGGCCGGATATGCTTTTCGATGTTGGCAAGGTCGCTTGTATCAATAAAAGTCGATTCAAGCCCCAAACGGTTTAACACTTTCGTCATGACTCGGTATGTGCCGCCATACACGTCGTCCGTTAAAATGACGTGGTCGCCGCTGTTAAACAGCATCATGACCGCCGTAATTGCCGCCATTCCGGAGCCAAACGCAAAACCGGCATAACCTTCTTCCAGATCTTTAATCAGTTGCTCCAATGCGTGGCGGGTTGGGTTGCCAGTGCGCGAATATTCAAAGCCTTTATGGCCGCCGATTCCTTCTTGCTTATACGTGCTGACTTGGTAAATGGGAACAGAAACCGCTCCCGTATGCGGATCGCCCGGGATGCCGCCATGAATCAGTTTTGTTTTTCGTCTCATTTAAATCCCACCTTCATAAATTTTTTTGCTTAAATACCGCTCGCTGCTGTCTGGGAAAATAACGACGATATTCGTTCCCGGCTTTGCCTTTTCCGCCTCAAGCAACGCGGCATGAAACGCAGCGCCGGAAGAGCTTCCGACAAGCAGCCCTTCTTTTTTGGCAAGTTCTTTTACCCGATTAAAGGCATCTTCATCGCGAATCGTATGAATCGCATCAAAATAGCTCGGATCCATATAATCCGGCAAAAATTCCATGCCGATTCCTTCCGTTTTATGCGGCCCCGGCTCTCCACCGTTTAAAATCGATCCTTCTGGCTCGACAATCACTGTTTTTATGTTCGGGTTTTTTTCTTTTAAAAACGTCGCAGTTCCCATAAACGTCCCGCCGGAACCGGCTCCGGCGACAAAGATGTCGATTTGTCCGTCAAGGTCTTCCCACAGTTCCGGACCGAGCGTTTTATAATATGTTCTTGGGTTGGCCGGGTTGGCAAACTGCTGCGGGCAATAGGAATTCGGGATTTCGCGGGCAAGCTCTTGCGCCTTGCGGATCGCCCCTTGCATTCCTTCGCTCGTCGGCGTGTGGACAATCGTTGCGCCGAGCGCTTTCATGATTTGCTGCTTTTCGATGCTGAATTTTTCAGGAACGCAAAAAATCACATTGATGTTTTTGCCAATCGCAGCTAGCGCCAGCCCAATGCCGGTGTTCCCCGCCGTCGGTTCAATGATTGTTCCGCCTTCCTTTAATTTTCCTGTTTCCAATGCATCGCGCAATAACTCTTGGCCGAGCCGGTCTTTAATGCTTCCTCCCGGGTTGAAATATTCCAATTTAGCAAATACGCGGACGCCTTCGGGCAGCGGAAATTGCGTAATTTCCACCACCGGTGTATGTCCGACCAATCCATGCACATTTTTGGCCACTCGCATGTTTGTCACTCCATTCTTTCCAAACATAGAAAGAGGAAGGGGCGCCTTCCTCGGTTTATTTTTGCAATAATGACAACATCGATATGACTAAACGGGCGGAATGTTTCGCCGCAGTATCTAAAAATTGCTCAAATGATATATTCGATTCCTTGCCGGCAATGTCGGAAAGGGCACGAATAATGACAAACGGAACGGCAAATTGCGTGCATACTTGGGCAATCGCTGCCGCTTCCATTTCGACAGCGCAAAGTTCCGGAAATTTGCTGCGGACAAACTCAACGCGCGCCGGGTCGTTCATAAACGAATCACCAGTAGCAATGAGGCCTGTCACTACTTGCACATCGTTAATTTCTTGGGCGCTGCGCTTAGCGATGTCTATTAATGTTTTATCCGCTTGATACCGCGCCGGCATCCCAGGAACTTGGCCATATTCATAGCCAAAAGCCGTTACATCGACATCATGATGCACGACTTCGGTGGAAATGACAACATCTCCAACATTTAGCGTTGATAAAAAGCCGCCCGCTGAACCGGTGTTAATGACATAATCCGGACGGAATCGTTCCAGCAAAACCGCTGTCGCCATCGCCGCGTTCACTTTGCCGATGCCCGATTTCAATAAAATGACATCAGCGCCGTTGAGCCGGCCTGTCGAAAATTCGCAATTGGCGATGACCGTTTCTTCCCGCCCTTCCATTTGCTCGCGTAAAATCGTCACTTCTTCTTCCATTGCCCCGATAATCGCTGCTTTCATGTTTCTCCCTCTTTCTTATTTTGCTTGTTTGATCGCCTCCATCACCCATACAAACGCATTTTTTTGCGTAAATGTGACGGAGAAGCCGTGTTCTGCAAATAGTTTTGTCAATACGTCCAATGTCGTATAATATTCGCGCTCGAGGTCATCGGCCAAGTTGTGGAAACCGCGCGCCCTGGCCTCCTGTACGGCTTGCCAAAACGCCTGCTTGTCACGGAATGCCGTGTCAGCAAACACTATTTTATCACCTTTTTTTAATAGCTCGCCATACTTCGCAATTGCTTCGCCTTTTTCTTCATCCGTAAGATGGTGAAAAGCGTATGTGCTGACAATCGTATCGACCGGCTCTGGAGGGAGCGGAAACTGCAAAAAGTCCCCGTCCACAATCGGCACATGCTCCCCAAGCTTTTCACGTGCTTTTTTCCGCATCGGTTCCGATGGCTCAATTCCATATACTGTTTTTCCTTGCTCCAACAGCTTTTTCGTTAAGTTTCCCGTTCCAACGCCAAACTCCAGCACGACGTTTTTCGCTTTGCTGGCAACTGTATTTAAAATATCTTCATAATTCGCAAACACTTCGCGATATTCTTCATCATATCCTCCGACAGTTTGATCGTAAGAATCCGCCCATGATTCAAACAAATCAAGAAATTCTCTGCCCATGATATCACGCTCCATAATTTTTATAAATCCTATATATATACTATGATTTTTATCTTAAGTCTGTTCTCAATGTATCATAAGTTTTTATTTTCTTCAACGAAAACAATTGTTTAACGCCGCGGAAATTTGCTACACTTGGCGGTGGAAAGGAGGCATGGCAAACATGAATATTTCCCTCGATCTGATTGAGGATAAAATCGAATTTTTTGAAGCAGATGATTTGCAGACATTAGAGAAAAAAATTAACGAGCAAATTGAGCATAATAAGGCGCTTCTCCTTCACGTCCACCATGTTTCCCACCAAATGCATGTCGCAGAAAACGGGAAGCGGTTTTACAGCGCGGTCGTTCACTTTAAAGCGAAAAAATAAGCGGATTTCCTTGAAAAAAGGAAATCCGCTTATTTTCTTAATTTCTGCACTTTCTCCGGCTTCCATCCTTGATTTTCCACCCATTCAATATACACTTTGTAATATTGCGTTTTGTCTTTTGTTGAAATCGTCGCGACAGCTTTATTTGGACCGTTGTTGCCGATAAACCACACGATCATATCAGATTGGGAAAGACCGGTTGCATAGCTGACAGCATCTAACATTTCTTTCCAATCGACAGAATCTTTCTTAAACTGCGTGACGTGAGGTTCGGATTGTGTGGTACCAATCGGTTGCCATGCAGGATTGACAATTTCTTTTTCTATGTTCGATCCAGGCGCCCCCGGAGTTTCGATCACTTCTTGCTCTTCTTGCTCTGCTTCACTCGTTTCTTCTTGATCTGTTTGCTCTCCCTCTTCATCATTCTCTTGTTGTCCATTAATCTCTACTTCCACTTTTTTTTCGTCATTATCTTTTTTGACTTCTGTCTTTGATTGCGTCTTTGCTGTTTGCTCACTCGGCCGGCCGTCATCGGAAAATAAATTCCATGCGACGACGATAATCAGCAACACTACTACAGCAATCGCTGCATTGAGAATGCGATTGATTTTGCGGCGCTTTGCCCGCTGCGCAAAGCGCGGTCCCCATTCTTTTGCCAACCGTTTCGTCCCTCCTTCACATCGCTGTTCTTATTGTATCATGACGATCCTCCCTAATAAACTGTTTCGTCGCTATCGTTCATTTTTGTCCCGATGATCAAATTCATATATTTTCTGAACAAGATCAGAAAATACATCATTTGCCACCGTCTGTGCGCCAAGGCTGTCCAATTCTACAACAACGAGCGCGTATCTCGGCGCCTCTGCAGGAAAATAACCGGCAAACCATTTATTGATCAGCTCTTGATGATGAGATATTTTCCCGGTTTCTGCTGTGCCTGATTTTCCGGCCACTTCATACGGAAGTGACTGAAATTGGCGCCCTGTGCCGCGTTGATCGGTAACGACTTTCCGCAATAATTGCTGCAGTTTTCCAGCAGTTGCAGGAGAAATCGGCTGGTCGTCGGAAAACGGCTGTTCCGGAAACGTAAAAAAAGTGGTGCCGTTTTTATATAAAATTTTGCTTACCGCCCTTACTTGCTTTGCCTCGCCGTTTCGCGCAATCGTTGCCATCATATTGGCAACTGCCAGCGGCGACACGCGCACATCTTTTTGCCCGATCGACGTTTGCGCCACCGCCAGCGGTATGCGCTTCTCATTGTCATCGTGCCAGATCGTTCCCTTTCGTTCTTCTGGAAATTGCTTAAAATTTTCTTCATGATATACATCGCCTTGCCATCCCGCAAGCGGGTATAATCCAAGCTTTTTTGCATATATTTCAAGAATGTCAGGATCTTGTTGAACAAGCTTTTTCCCAAGTGTCGCGAAAGCGTTGTTGCAGCTTGCGGCAAAACTTTCATCAAATCCTAACATCCCGTATGAATGAACATTATCAAGCGTCACGCCGTCGATTTTTTTACTGCAATCAAACATCGTTTGTTTGGAAACGATTCCTGTTTCCAGCGCTGCCGCCGCAATCACCGTTTTAAATATCGATCCGGGGATTTGCGGCAAAATCATTTGATTTTCCGCTCCGCGATTTTTGTACGGATTGCGCGGGTCCATATCGGGGCGGCTAACCATGGCAAGCACGCTATTTGTTTTGATATCCAGCAAGACAATCCCGCCTTTTTTCATGCGGTGCTTTTGCACAACCGTTTCCGCGATTTGCTGCAAATCGCGATCGAGCGTCGTTTTAACGGAAACGGGATAAAACGGATTGCCGGGGTCGCTATACTTCACGTTAATCCCAAATAAAGGGCCTCCTTCTGCATCGACATGATACAACAACTTCGTCTCTCCTTCCGGGATTAAAAATTCGTCAAACGCCTTTTGCAACCCATGAATTCCTACTTCAACATGGGGCGAAAGAGGCCGCTTCGGATAACGGGAGCGCAAAAGGCGGGCATCTTCGCGCGTAAAACCGATTAAATGCGGCGCATATGTCTTTTCAAGCGGACGCTGTTTTTTCACCGCAAACACGCCTGGAATATGCAATTGATTAATTTTTTCCATTTGTTCTTCCGTTAAGGCAAACGGTGCGCCGTTTGTTGAAAAAATAAACGGTTTGCTTGCTTTTTTCAGCTGATCGATAATGCGCTGAGGAGAAATATCGAGGATGGCTGCCACTTTTTCGACGGGCCACTCCATTTCCTTCAGAAACGGAAATAAAATAAGCGATGGAGTATATTCTTTCGTCAATGGCTTCCCGTGCCGATCAACAAATGTTCCCCGCCCATCATCAATGACCATCTCTTGCGTCCGCTGCGCTACGCTTGCTTCAATCAAGTTGACGTTTTGTTTGGAAAATGACTCTGTGCTAATTAGCTGAATTTGAACAAGACGGGCGATAAGAAGAAAAATTCCGATTTGAATCGCCGAAAGGATCACGATTGCTCGTTTTTTCCACATAAAAAACACCTCATCTTCATTTTCGACGAGGTGTTTTATTTTAAAACCTATTTTACCGCGACAATTTTGACAAGCATTTCGCCTCCTGGCGTTTGCACCGTAACTTCTTCCCCGACTCTTCTGCCAAGAAGCGATTTTGCAATTGGCGAGTCGTTAGAAATTTTCCCTTCAAACGGATCAGCTTCAGCGCTTCCAACAATCGTATACGTCTCTTCCTCCCCATCCGGAAGCTCAATAAACGTAACGGATTTTCCCAGTGAAACAACATCTGGATTTTCCGTGTCTTCTTCAATAATAATCGCATTGCGAATCATGTTTTCAAGCGTTTGGATGCGCGCTTCAACAAACGCTTGTTCGTCTTTGGCGGCGTCATACTCGGAGTTTTCCGACAGATCGCCAAATCCGCGCGCGATTTTAATGCGTTCCACTACTTCCTTGCGCTTAACGGTTTTTAAATATTCCAGTTCTTGTTCCAGTTTCTCTTTCCCTTCTTTTGTCATCGGGTATTGCTTTTCGTTTGCCATTATACCTTCACTCCTCTATATTTTTCCTTCTTATTTTCATGTGGTATGTAAAACGTACGAACAACGAAGAAAGTTGTCGTACGTTTACTTGTTATATTATTTATATTGTTTTGTTTATGTTATTATAAAATCGATTTTTGTTCAAGAATTGCACGAATTTTTGTAACCATTAAATCAATGGCGACACGATTTTGGCCGCCTTCTGGAATAATGATATCGGCATAACGCTTCGTCGGCTCCACAAATTGATTGTGCATTGGACGAACGACGGTAACGTACTGCTCGATCACCGACTCCAGCGTACGTCCGCGCTCATTAATGTCACGGAGCAGGCGGCGGATAATGCGAATGTCGGCATCGGTATCCACATATACTTTAATATCCATTAAGTCGCGCAGCCGTTCATCTTCTAATACAAGTATCCCTTCTAAAATAATAACATCTTTTGGCTCAACGTGAATCACTTTGTCCGATCTCGTATGAAGCTTGTAATCATAAACCGGCTTTTCGATCGGCTCATATCGCAATAATTTATGAATATGTTCAATCAACAGATCGTTATCGAACGCAAGCGGATGGTCATAATTCGTACGCAGCCGCTCTTCAAACGGCAGATGGCTTTGGTCTTTATAGTAAAAATCTTGTTCAAGCACTAAAATCGAGTGGCCGCCAAAATGCTCATAAATCGCCCTTGCCACGCTTGTTTTTCCCGATCCGGATCCGCCGGCAACGCCGATGACAACAGGCTTCTTCCCCATGTCAGTTCTCCTTTCTCATCATGTTGTATGGGAAGACTTCGCGCTCCACTTTAAACTTGACAATTTGCAGCGGATGGCGTGCCGCATCTAATTCGTTTCCATCTTCGTCCCAAATTTTCTCGACTACTTGTGTGAAATTTTCAATTTCCGGCCCGAAAAATTCCACTTCATCGCCCGGTTTAAAGAAGTTGCGTTGCTGCAATGTGACCATTTTTGTTTCTTTATCATAATCAAGTACAAGCCCCGCAAATTCGTGCGTCGTTTTCCGGCTATGAGAACCGTACATATGATCTTGATAGCCCGGTATCCCCGTAAAGAAAGATGGGGCAGTATCGCGGTTGGCGCATTTGTCCAGCTCTTTAATCCATTCTTCGCGAATCGTGAAATTGTCAGGATCGGCGCAATAAGCATCGATCACTTTGCGGTAAACCCCGACTACCGTCGCCACATAATGGATCGATTTCATCCGCCCTTCGATTTTCAGGCTGTCAATGCCTAATTCAATCATGGTTGGAATCGCGCGAAGCAAATTTAAATCTTTCGCGCTCATCGCAAACGGGGCATCGTTTTCAGCAAACAACGGTATTTCTTTATCCCCTTTTAATTGATATAAATCGTAATCCCAGCGGCATGATTGACAGCAGCCCCCGCGGTTGGAATCGCGCGCCGTCATATGGTTGCTTAATACACAGCGCCCGGAATAAGCAGAACACATCGCGCCATGGATAAATGCTTCAATTTCAATATCGACTTTCTCTTTAATTTCCCGAATTTCTTCCGCACTCGTTTCACGCGCGAGCACCACACGTTCCAGCCCTTCTTCTTTCCAAAATTGAACCGCTTTCCAGTTTGCCATCGACTGCTGTGTGCTTAAATGCACTTCCAATTTCGGCGCTACCCGGCGCGCCGTTTCGATAATCAGCGGATCGGCGACAATAATGCCGTGAACGCCGGCTTGTTCTAGCGCGCGCAAATACTCTTCGAGCCCGGGAATGTTTTCGTTATGTGCATAAATGTTGGCTGTCACATACACTTTTGCGCCATATTGATTTGCAAACCGCACTCCTTCTGCGATTTCTTCGATCGTAAAATTGTCGGCGTTGGCACGTAAGCTATATTCTTGTCCGCCGAGAAATACCGCATCCGCCCCGTAATGCACGGCGATTTTCAGCTTTTCCAAATTGCCGGCTGGAGCGAGAAGCTCAGGTTTTTTCACGATAACGCGCTTGCCATTGATGATCTCAGAAATTTTGTCGTTTTTTAACAGCATCCAGCTACTCCTCCTTTTCTCGGTGTATTAATAAACTGTTTCCTTAAAGAAAAATCCGGTATCCAACGGGCGGTGTTTTGGCTGGATCGCTTTGATTTTCGCTAGCAGTTCATCTTTTTCTTTCTCGTATTGCTTGCGGTTTTCAGCACATAAGTCAATGGCGCGACGGTATAGTTTCGTCACTTCCGTAATATAGCCGGGCTCGTGCAGTACACCGTCAATTTTGAAGCTGTCGATGCCGGCGTCCACCATCTCACTAAGTTCATCGATGATGCAAATATCGTTTGGACTCATAATATGTGTGCCGTTTTCGTCTTCGAAAATCGGATATTTACTGTCGCGCTCTTTGTCGTACAGAAACATGCCTTTTTCATATTTTTTCCGTTCGATTTCCATAACTTTTCCTTGATATTCAAAATAGTTTCCAATTAAAGAGCGTTTTGATTGATACATGCAAGTCATTCCGTGCACTTGCACTTCGATTTCGACTTCGGCGTGCTCTTTAATTTCTAAAATCGCCTCCATATTTAATTCGCGGGCGAGGACAGCGCGCTTCGCTCCTTTTCGTCCCCAATAATTGCACGTATACCAGTTGGTCGCCGTTGTTTCTGGATTCCAGTGCAATTTCATATGCGGCGCCACTTCGCGCACGGTCATTAACACCGCCGGATCGCCAAAGACGATCGCATCAACGCCTGTATCAGCGAGAAACGCTATATAATCGCCCAGTTCGTCCACTTTGTCGTTATGGAAAATCGCGTTCATCGCAACATATACGTTAATGCCGTATTGCCGCGCTATCGCGGCCGCCTCTTTGACATCCGCGCGCGAAAATTCTCCTGCCAGGCGCAGACCATAGCGCTGCTCGCCGATGATAATCGCGTCAGCGCCGGCATCGGCTAACTCATGTATATGTGAAACGCTCGTTGGCGTCACTAACAGTTCCGGTTTTTTCATCGCTTTTCACCTCGTTTTCGTGATATGGCGATCCCATCGCCGATCGGAAGAATGACCGTTTCGTAATCCGTTCGCCCGAACAACCATTCATTGTAGCGGCGAATTTTCGACACTAGCTGGCGAATCCGCTTATTTTCAATCGGTTCTTCCATGGCGACAAGCCCTTTAAATAATACGTTATCTGTAATAATGATGCCGCCTTCCTGCAACAACGGCTCATACATTTGAAAAAAACGCTGATATTGCCCTTTTGCCGCATCGATAAAAATGACATCAAACGGGGCGTGTTCCGCGACATCGTCATATACATCCAGCGCATCGCCGAAAATCGCGCGAATTTGCCCGCCTGTCCCTGTTTTGTTTATATAAAAAAGCGCGCGTTCATACCGCTCGCGATCACGCTCAATCGTAACGATATTCGCATCGGGAAGCGCTTTTGCCATGCGAATGGCGGAATAGCCAATCGCAGTGCCAATTTCTAAAATCTTCTTTGGCTTGGCGATTTTTAACAATTGCAGCATCGCTTCGATTCCGGCAATCTCCATAATCGGAATGCGATGCTGCTTTGCGTAACGCTCCATCTCTTTTATTGGCTCATCCCGTTCGGGAAGAAACTGTTCCATATAATGCGCTACTTCCTTTGAAATCAAAAGAGCTCCTCCTCGTAAAAATAAGAGTCACATAATGACTCTTATGGCAGGATGGTGATTGATAACTTTATATATACTACCATAAAATATACGAAATGCGAAATACTTTGTTTGCACTCTAAAGGCATCATCCTATTGTTTTCCTATATGTTTTTCTTTCTGGCGGTTATGTTCCTCCAACGTTTTTGTAAAAATGACCTCTCCCGCTGGCGTAGCCAGAAAGTACAAATAATCGGTTTTCGCTGGTTTCAACGCTGCTTGAATCGACATTTCCCCGGCGTTCGCAATCGGGCCGGGAGGAAGGCCTTTATGAATATACGTGTTATAAGGAGATTGGACTTTCAAATCTTTATAATAAACGCGCTCTTTATGTTTTCCAAGCGCATATAAAACAGTAGGATCTGTCTGCAGCGGCATGCCGGTGCGGAGGCGGTTGTAAAAGACGCTCGCGATTTTTTCGCGCTCCGCTTTTTCTGTCGCCTCTTCTTCAATTAAAGACGACATCGTTAACAGCTGATGTACCGTCATATTCATTTCGTTCCGGTCGCGTTCATATTTTGCCAGCACTTTTTCTGTTTTTTTCAGCATTGTCTCGACAATTTCCGGAATCGGCGGTTTTTTTTCATGGAATGAATAAGTGGCCGGAAACAAATAACCTTCTAGCGGGTAGCGGATATTTTTATTTAAAATATCTCTCGATAAAACAGACGGATATTTTTGAATAAGCTGTTCGATATATTTGCGGTCGTTTAATTGTTGGAGCACTTCTTCTTTCTTATATCCCGTTTTCTTAGCAATCATTTCGGCAATTTGCGTAAGTTGCGTCCCTTCCGGAATCGTCAGCTTTAGCCCGCTTTTTTCTGTGACTTTCCCTGTCTTTAAAACCGCAATGATTTTTTCCAACGGCATCGACCGGTTTAACTGATATTCTCCTGCTTGAAAATTAACATGGTTTTTCAGCTTCACATAATAACGGAACACGAATGAACTTTTAATTAACCGTTTTTCTTCTAACATGTCGGCAATATCATTCACGGAAGAGCCAAGCGGTATCGATACATGGACAGGAGTGCGGTCATCTGGATCAACAGGTCGCAACGCTGATTTTATATAGAAATAGCTTCCTGCTGCAATCACGATACATGTAAAAAAAACAACAATGGACACAATCAATACGATTTTCCGGACAATTCGTACATCTTTTTGAAAAAACTGGTGATTATCCATGAAAAACCTCCTCTCACTCGTGATATTATACAACAAATTTTTGCATTTTTCGCTATCTATCTCTCCTTTTCATACAAAAAAGATGGCCGATGATCACGGCCATCTTGTTTCTTATTCCGCTTCTTCCTCTTGTTCGGCGCAGAACGTATTCCACACTTCTTCGATCATGTCCCATTCTTCCTCAGATTCAATCGGCAAAAGCTCCCCTTCTCGCTCCTCATCTCCGGGAATAAAGGCCGACACATGGACTTCCGTTTCTTCCTCCTCTTCAAATTCCGCGCCTACCGGATAATAAAACACATAAGATTTTCCAAAATCCTCTGATTCAAACGTAAACAAGATTTCACATAATTGCTCGTTGCCGTTTTCGTCGACAACGGTAATATGGCGATCTCCATGTTCCATTTTCTTGTCTCCTCCATTTATTGTTTGCTGTCAAGATACGACTGTAAAATAACAACAGCCGCCATTTTATCAATCACTTTCCTTCTTTTTTTCCGGCTGACGTCAGCGGCGATTAACATCCGCTCTGCCGCCATGGTGGACAACCGCTCGTCCCACAGTATAACGGGCAGCGCAAACTCTTGTTCAAGTATTTTGGCAAAGCGCTGGCTCGCCTCCGCACGCGGCCCGACCGTGCCATTCATATTTTTCGGAAACCCGACGACGATCGTATCGACTTTGTATTCATCGATAATCTCGCGAAGCCGCTTTAAACCGTATTCTCCTTGTTCCTCGTCAATCGAAATCGTTTCAATTCCTTGCGCAGTCCAACCTAATTCATCGCTGACGGCCACCCCAAGCGTCTTTGTACCTAAATCAAGCCCCAATGCACGCATACATTAACCCTTTCGCTGTCCTTGTAAATAGAATTTCACTAACTCCTCAATTAATTCATCACGCTCAACTTTGCGAATTAACGCTCGGGCATCTTTATGGCGAGGGATGTAAGCAGGGTCGCCAGATAATAAATAACCGACAATTTGATTGATCGGATTGTATCCTTTTTCTTGAAGAGCATCATATACCGTCAGCAGCACTTCACGAATGTTCGTCTCGGCCGGCTCTTCAGAAAAATGAAACTGCATCGTTTGATCAAATGAGCTCACCGTCTCCACCTCGCTCTCCGTTCTGGCATCTCCCTATCTTACATCCATTGTACACTATCTCCCTCAATTATCAAACGGATTTTATCCATGTTTCGACATATTGCAATGCTTCCCCGACTTTGCCTGGGTCTTTTCCGCCAGCCTGAGCCATGTCAGCGCGGCCACCGCCGCCGCCGCCGCAACGGACGGCAACTTCTTTAATTAGTTTTCCAGCATGATATCCTTTTTCCACTAAGTCATCCGTAATTCCGGCGATCAAGCTTACTTTCTCCCCATGCACAGCCGCTAATACGATAACCGCTGATCCTAATTTTTGTTTTAATTCATCGACCATTGTGCGCAAATGGTTCATGTCCGCGGCGTTCACTTTGCTTGCTAGTACAGGAATTCCGTTAACCTGTTTCACTTTGTTGACAAGGCTGGCTGCTTCCATATTTCCAAGGCGTGCCGCTAATGATTCGTTTTCGCGCTGCAATTGGCGAATCTCGTTCATTAGCGCATCGATGCGGTGAGTGATTTCTTTCGGGCTTGTTTTTAATTTTTGCGCGACTTCTTGCAACAAGGCGATTTGTTCATTCATAAAGCGGTACGCCGCTTCCCCTGTCACCGCTTCAATCCGGCGCGTGCCTGCGCCAATGCCTGATTCGGAAACAATTTTAAACAAGCCGATTGCCGACGTGTTTGGCACATGGCAGCCTCCGCAAAGCTCCAAGCTGTAATCGCCTACTTGCACAACGCGGACGATATCCCCGTATTTTTCGCCGAATAACGCCATTGCGCCCATCGCTTTTGCTTCCGCCAGCGGCTTATAGAAAATGTCGACAGGAATGCTGCGCCAAATTTTTTCGTTCACAATCGCTTCGATGCGTTCCAGTTCCTCTGGTTTTACTTGCCCGAAATGCGAAAAGTCAAAGCGCAAGCGATCTGGGGCAACCAGCGATCCCGCTTGGTTGACGTGCGGCCCGAGCACATCTTTTAACGCTTGATGCAGCAAATGTGTCGCCGTGTGATTTTTCACAATGCTTGCCCGTTTCGCTTCATCGATTCGCGCCATATATGTTTCGCCTTTTTTCAACGTTCCTTTTTCGACGATGATATGATGCAAATGCTGCCCGTTCGGCGCTTTTTGGACGTCTTTAACAAACGCTCTCGCCGTTTCGTTTTCCAGCCATCCTTGGTCAGCAATTTGCCCGCCGCTTTCCGCGTAGAACGGCGTTACATCTAATATAATTTGCGCTTCTTCTCCTTCGCTCACTTCATCGGCCAGATTGCCGTCTTTAACGATCACGGCTACTTTGGATTGCGCATGCAGCTCATCATAACCGACGAAGCGGCTTTCGACTTTTATGTCACCGAGCACGCCTCCTTGTACTTGCATCGAGTCAACATCTTGGCGAGCGGCGCGGGCGCGTTCCCGTTGACGCTCCATTTCCCGTTCAAAACCTTCGTGATCTACTTTCATTCCTTCTTCTTGCGCGTACTCTTCCGTTAATTCCACAGGAAAACCATATGTGTCATAAAGCCGGAACACGTCTTCCCCGGAAATGACATCACTGCCGCGCTCTTTTTCTTTTTCGATGACGCTTGCTAAAATTGCCAAGCCTTCATGCAACGTTTCATGGAAACGTTCTTCTTCGGTTTTAATGACTTTTTGAATAAACGCTGCTTTTTCTTTTACTTCTGGATAGAAATCCCCCATGATTTCGCCAACCACTGGCACCAATTCATACATAAACGGACGTTCGATATGAAGTTGTTTGGCAAAACGAACCGCCCGGCGCAGCAAGCGGCGCAATACATAACCGCGGCCTTCATTGGATGGAAGCGCCCCGTCGCCAATAGCAAATGTTACCGCTCGGATATGGTCGGCAATTACTTTAAACGCCACGTCTTTTTCCGCATCAGCACCATACTGTTCTCCAGAAATCCGTTCTGTCGCACGGATAATCGGCATAAATAAATCTGTTTCAAAGTTGGTCGGCGTTCCTTGCAAGATCGAGCACATCCGCTCCAATCCCATGCCTGTATCAATGTTTTTCTTTGGAAGCGGCGTATATGTACCGTCCGGGTTATGGTTAAATTGTGAAAACACGAGATTCCATACTTCTAAATAGCGATCGTTTTCTCCGCCCGGATATAATTCGGGATCATTCGGATCATTTCCAAACTCTTCGCCGCGATCATAAAAAATTTCCGTATTCGGGCCGCTCGGGCCTTCGCCAATATCCCAAAAGTTTCCTTCCAAACGGATGATCCGTTCTTCTGGAAGGCCAATTTCTTTATGCCAAATTTCAAATGCTTCATCGTCCTCCGGATGAATCGTTACTGACAATCGCTCCGGTTCAAAACCAATCCATTTTTCGCTTGTTAAAAATTCCCATGCCCAATGAATGGCTTCTCGTTTAAAATAATCGCCAATCGAAAAATTTCCGAGCATTTCGAAAAATGTATGGTGGCGCGCCGTTTTCCCGACATTTTCAATGTCGTTTGTACGAATGGACTTTTGCACATTGCAAATGCGCGGATTATCCGGAACGACACGGCCATCAAAATATTTTTTTAATGTGGCGACGCCGCTGTTGATCCACAGCAAAGACGGATCATCGACAGGAATGAGCGAGGCGCTCGGCTCGATTGCGTGACCTTTTTCTTTGAAAAAGTCTAAAAACATCTTCCTTACTTGTGCTGAAGTAAGCTTTTTCATCCTGATCCTCCCTTTCAACGCCATATTGAATTTGAATATAAAAAACTCTCATCCCCTTCAGGGACGAGAGTTATGCTCGCGGTACCACCCTGCTTATGAACGGCAAGCCGTTCATCCCTCTAACGCCGTAACGTGGCGATACGTCAGGTTTTGCCTGCGCTCCGGATTAGCGTTCTGTTACCCTTCATCTGGAATTTCTTTCAGCCACGGAAATTCCTCTCTGTGCGCGAACCCGCGCTTTAAGATGGACTGTAACATACTCGATCCGTCATCGCGTTATGTATTCACTTTTTCATTGAATGATTATAGACAAGCGTCATTTATTTGTCAATGCGCCCGAGAATGTTCTTTCCAATGAAGAAGAGCGACTTTTAATACAGCAAGAAGCGGAACGGCGACAATCAGGCCAAGCACCCCCGCTATTTCCCCGCCTGCAAACAAGGCAAACATAATCACAAGCGGATGCATGTGCAAACTTTTCCCGACAATCAATGGCGATAAAATATTGCCTTCTAAAAATTGCAGAAAAAAAATAATTGCAGAGACAACAAGCACCATTTTGAGCGAAACGGTAGCCGCCAAAATGACGGAGGGAACCGCTCCGATAATCGGCCCAAAATAAGGAATAATATTCGTTGCCCCGATAATAAACCCGAGCAAAAGCGGGTAGTCCATGCCTGCGATCCATAACGCAAGTGCGGCAACCGTCCCGATGATGAATCCGACAAACAATTGGCCGCGGATATAGCTGCCAAGCGATTCGTCTACATCTTTCAAAAACGCAAGCCCTGGTTGGCGCCACCGTTTCGGTGTCATGTACCATACCGCTTTTTTCAGCTGCTCGATATCCTTCAGCATGTAAAAAACGATAAACGGAATAAGCAAAAACAACAGCGCGGAATTAACAATCCCTTTCACTCCGTTAATCACCGCCGTTAGCGCGTTCGCCGCCGTTTGTTCCAGCTGCACGATCATCGTTTCGATTCTTGTGTGAATTTCCAGCGGCCATGCCGATGTTTCATTGTGGATTTGTTTTGTCCAGTTCCGGTATGTCTCCGTTAATGCCGGCAAGCTTTCGCTCAAGTCTTTCAGCTGCTGGATCAGCAACGGAATTCCTTTATAAAAACCATAGCCGATGCCGCCGAAAAAGAGAAAATAAATCAATAAAATCGCCATCCAGCGCGGAATGCCTTTTTCATGAATGGATTCCACGAACGGATGCAATAAGTACGTAATAAATGCAGCAATCACAAATGGAATAAGTATGGTTATAAATAAATGCACAACCGGCATCCATACTTCCTTCATGCGAACAATTAAGTAAATCATCATCACAACAACCAGCCATTTGCTCACACGAATGATGGACAACCATTGCTTCTCCCCCATGGCAACACCCCCTATCGTTAGTGTAGGAGCTAAAAGCAGAATTATACAAAAAAGCGCCAATTCCCGTTGTTCCTTACAGGAATTGGCGCTTCCTTATTTTTAACGAATCGCTTTCGCTAACCGGTGGCGCATTTTTTTGATGGAGCGATTGTTCAGCCAATCGTTGCGCTGTGCCAGCTGATAAGCAGCAACTCCTAATCCTAACGCGAACAAAGAGGTCATTGCGCGATTCATGCCCGTCCCCTCCTTACAGGATCGTGCGCTCATGTTCGTCGAACAAGTCGTCTAACGAGCTTAACGTTCCGTCTTCTTCCACTTGATGTGTGTGAATCATCCCTTTGGAAACAGAGAGCTCGATAAAACAATCCCAGCAATAATATTGATTGACGCCGATTTTACCTAAATTTTTACTTTTACAGTTTGGGCAAATGAGCACAAACAGCCACTCTCCTTACATCATTGTGTTAACAATAATCGCTTCTTCCCCGACCGTAAAGGGAACCGCATCCATCCGCTTTTTCCCTTCCGTCAAATCAGCAAAAAAACCTTCTGTAATCTCATATCCTCCGATTATGCCCAATTGCCCGTGAAAATATACATCTTCCAACAATCCAAGCTTCTGGCCATCCGCAGTAATCACCGGTTTTCCGGCGATTCCGCGTTCGCTGTAAAGAGAGTAGCCAGCTGGCAAAGAGGAGGATCGTAAAAGCGCATCATCATGCACGATGACCCCATCCGATCCAAATGCTTGAACGCCATGAAGCGGAAGATACCGATGGCGCGCAAACCATCCTTTGCTTTCGACGATAAACCCTTGGACTTTCCCTGTGTTGGTAAAGCAAATGTCACTTATTTTTCCGACGTTTTTCCCTGTTTTTTGCTCATATACGGGAAGCCCTTTCATATGTGAAAATGTCCGCAAAGATCTCTCCACCTTTCCAGACATATTTAGCTTGGCTACTCATCCATAAAGTCATACGGTGAAACGTTTTCCATTCCGATGTTCGCGTCTTCCATCGGCAGCTCCCCTTCAACAGCAGGGACAAGAATTTTTTGCAATTTTTCCGTCAGCGTTGTTTGCCGGGAGCTATCATCACTGCGGGCAACCCCTAATTTAAACGCCTCTTCTTCGCCGCATATAATTAAAAATTGTTTGCTTCTTGTCACGGCCGTATATAATAAATTCCGCTTTAACATGCGATAATAGCTTTTCACAACCGGCAAAATGACAATTGGAAATTCGCTTCCTTGCGATTTATGAATGGAACAGCAATATGCATGCGTAATTTGCGACAAATCTTGCCGCGAATATGTCACCTCGATGCCGTCAAAAGAAACGACAACTAAATCTTGCTTCTCCGTATTTTCTTTCGCGTAAAAAATCGCGACAATTTCCCCAATGTCCCCATTAAACACATTGTCATCAGGTTGGTTGACAAGCTGCAGCACCTTATCACCAACCCGATATATGACATCGCCAACCGAAAGTTCCCGCTTTTTCTCAGATTTCGGATTAAACAAATCTTGCAGCACTTGATTGAGGCGGTCGATCCCGGCAGGGCCGCGATACATCGGGGCAAGCACTTGAATGTCTTTCACTGCGAAGCCTTTTCTGCGCGCGTTGTCGGCAATTTGCCGGACAACTTCAGCAACTTGTGAAGTCTGGCAGCGAATGAATGAGCGGTCTGCCTTTGGAGCAGTTAAGTCCGGAGGAAGGCCCCCGTTTTTCATTTGGTGCGCCAATTCGATAATCGATGAGCCCTCCGCTTGCCGGTACACTTCGGTTAGCCGAACGGTCGGGATGACACCCGCTTGCAATAAATCCTTTAACACTTGTCCCGGTCCGACAGATGGCAGCTGATCTTCATCCCCGACAAGGATCACTTGCATGCCGTCCGGAATCGACTTAAACAGCTGATTGGCCAGCCACGTATCGACCATCGACATTTCATCAACGATTAAAAGTTTGCCGCTAATCGGCTCGTCCTCGTCATGGGTAAAACCTTCCGCCCCATTCCATCCAAGCAAACGGTGAATCGTCACCGCAGGCAATCCCGTCGCTTCGCTCATTCTTTTTGCCGCCCTTCCCGTCGGCGCGGCGAGCAAAATCGGAAATGGATCATCTTTCGTGTAATCTTTCGGATCGAGGGAAAAACCGTGCAAATCAGCGAAAATTTCCACAATCCCTTTAATGACAGTCGTTTTTCCTGTGCCGGGGCCTCCGGTCAAAATAAACAGCGGGGAAGAAAGCGCTTGTCGAATCGCTTCTTTTTGCGTGGGAGCATATTGAACGGATAAACGCTCCTCAAGCCTTCCGAGCGCCAGCAAAAATTCCGATTCCGGAAACGTCATCACTGCTTCCGTTTGCTGTAAAAGGCGCTTCACATTTGTCACAATTCCTTTTTCAGCAAAATAAAGCGACGGAATATAAAATTTTTCATCTTCCTTGATTAGCTTTCCTTCTTCAGAAAGCATTAACAACATTTGCTCGATCGCTTCTTCACTGACTGTTTCTTTTCGTTTTGCTTCCAAAAGCTGTTTAATGTTTGTGACAAGCTGCCTTTCTGTCACATACACATGCCCTTCTTGAAGGCAATCCCGTTCTATCACAAACAAACACGCCGCGCGAATGCGCGCAGGATGGCTGCCGGAAATGCCAAGCCGGTAGCCTAATTCGTCGGCGCGGCCAAAGCCGATTCCTTCGACATCTTCGACAAGCTGGTAGGGGTTTTGCTGAATAACGGAGAGTGTTTCATCTTGGTATACTTGATAAATTTTCATCGACAATTGCGGGCCAAAACCAAACTGGGAAAGCGCGATCATCGTCTGTTCCAGCCCTTCATGGGCACGCAGCGTATCATACAGCTCTTTTGCCCTTTGCTTTGACAATTTTGGAACATCATCCAACACGCTTGGATCCGCTAAAATTTTGGAAATGGCATTTTCGCCAAGCGCTTCGACGATCGCTTTTGCCGTTTTTTTCCCGATTCCTTTAAATAAATCGCTGGATAAATAGTGAATGATGCCGTCTTTCGTGTTAGGGAATTGTTTGCGGAAATGGTCGACAACATATTGCCGGCCGAACTTTGGATGGTCATGAAATTTCCCGTAAAAAATATACGTGTCATGCTCGTTCATTTTAGGGAAATATCCGGTCACCACAACTTCTTGTTCATCGTACGCTTCGTTCGTTTCTTCGACCCGGACGCGAACGACGGAATACAAATTCGCTTCATTATGAAAAATGGTGGAAATATATGAACCTTTTATAAACGAAGTTCCCTCGAAAACAAATGATTCCGGTTGCTGCAATGGAATCCCCTGCCCTTTTATCGTTGTAACGCCTTTTCCATCATTTTTTTCCCATATCCGGCGAGCAAATGATCTGGCTGGATCTGAAGCGCGGTCGTAAACATTTTTAATGCGGTCTTGACATCATCTTTATAAGCATAGATAACCCCTAAATTATAATACGCATCGGCATGGCGTTCATTTAGCTGGATCGTTTTTTGAAAATAGCGCATCGCCTCATCGACAAATTCAAGCTGCGCCAGGCACAGCCCGAGCTGAAACACCGCCTCTACGTCGCTCTCGTTCAGCTCCGCCGCTCTTTGTAAATACGGCAGCGCAAGACGGGGCGCCTCCAAATGCATCAATGACATTCCAAGCATGAAAAAGACGTCTCCGTCATTCAGCCCCTTTTGAATCGCTTGCTCAAACATATCCTTCGCTTGCGCAAACTGCTGGCGCTTGTAAAAGACAGAGCCCATTCCATAATATGCCGCCGCCGCGTTGCTATCGAGCTCTATCGCCTTTTTGAAAAAGTTAAGCGCTTTTTCCTCTTCTCCAGCCGCGGCCAACACGGTCCCAAAATTGATGTAGCCGACTGGATCGTTCGGATTTTCTTCAATCGCATCATGAAAACATTTGATCGCTTCTTCATAATTTCCTTTTTGCATATATGCGATTCCTGCGCGGTTTTTCTCCTCCATTTCCTTTTCACTCCTTACGCACATTATAGCACATATGTTCGCAATTTTCTATTCATTACAGGAAAACCTCAACCCGCATAAGAGTTGAGGTTTTCCTGTCACATCCGCTTTAGCGCATCTCTCGATTCTGCAGCATCCTGCCGTTTTTTTCAGGCGACATACCAAAGCCGTTCGCCATTGCGGAACACTTTATCGATCGTTCCGCCACCAAGACATTCCTCGCCATTGTAAAACACGACGGCTTGCCCGGGAGTAACAGCGCGAACCGGTTCATCAAAGATAACTTCTACTTTATCATCATCCATCACATGCACAGTGACGCCTATATCTGGCTGGCGGTAACGGAATTTCGCTGTGCACCGGAACGATTTTGGCGGTTTGCGGTCTGACACCCAGTTGACATTTGTCGCAATAAGCGAAGTCGAATATAAATATTCATTGTTAAACCCTTGTGCGACGTACAAAATATTTTCCTTCACGTTTTTGCCGACCACAAACCATGGCTCGCCGTTTCCGCCAATGCCAAGACCGTGGCGCTGTCCGATCGTATAGTACATCACTCCGTCATGCTTTCCTTTCACTTCGCCATCCAGCGTTTGCATAATCCCCGGCTGTGCCGGCAAATAACTGCTTAAAAACTTTTTAAAATCCCGTTCACCGATAAAGCAAATTCCCGTGCTATCTTTTTTTGTCGCTGTGGCAAGCCCGGCGTCTTTCGCGATTTGCCGCACTTGCGCTTTTTCAAGATGGCCGAGCGGAAACATCACCTTCGACAGCTGCTCTTGCCCTAATTGGTTCAAAAAATACGTTTGGTCTTTCTTTTGGTCGACGCCGCGCAGCAGTTTATATTCGCCGTCGCGGTACTCAATCCGGGCATAATGGCCAGTCGCCACATAGTCGGCGCCGATCGATAACGCATGTTCCAAAAATGCTTTGAACTTAATTTCTTTGTTGCACATCACGTCGGGATTCGGAGTGCGTCCGGCTTTATATTCATCCAAAAAGTACGTAAACACTTTATCCCAATATTGTTTCTCAAAATTAACGGCATAGTACGGAATGCCAATTTGGTTGCAAACGCGCACCACATCTTCATAATCTTCCGTCGCCGTGCAAACGCCGTTTTCATCTGTATCGTCCCAGTTTTTCATAAATATGCCGATGACATCGTACCCTTGCTGTTTTAAAAGCAATGCCGCCACCGATGAATCGACTCCGCCCGACATGCCGACAACAACGCGCGTATCTTTTGGGGGTTTGTTCACCTTGCTAACCTCCCCTCTACTTAGTTGTTAATTTTTTCACAATTTTAACTGTTTCCATTGCCGCCTTGGCAATTTGTTCTTTTGTATTGCCTAATCCGAAACTAAAACGGACAGAAGAACGAATGCGATCCGATTCTTTGCCAAACATCGCCACAAGGACGTGCGACGGATCAATCGAGCCGGCGGTGCACGCAGAACCGCTTGAAGCTGCTATTCCCGCCAAATCAAGATTGACAAGCATAGATTCAACGTTCGTCCCCGGAAACGCGACATTGACGATATGCGGGAGGCAGCGGTCTTCATTTCCGTTCACCGCGTAAGAAATTCCCGACTCCGCAAAAATAGACAGCATCGTCTCTCTCAGCAAGCGGTACTCCTGTTGCTTGTCAGACATCGTCTCTTGCATAATTTCCACCGCTTTGGCAAATCCCGCGATGCCTGCCACATTTTCCGTTCCGGCACGGCGTTTCCGCTCTTGTTCTCCGCCATAAAAAAGCGGGGAAAATTTCACTGTCTCCCGGACATATAAAGCGCCGACCCCTTTTGGGCCGTTGATTTTATGCGCAGAAACCGACAACAAATCAACATGATAGTCGTCGACGCGGATCGGAACAAGCCCAAACGCTTGTACGGCATCTGTGTGGAAATAAGCTTGGTGGTCTTTTAACAATTCGCCAATCTCGCGAATGGGCTGCAATACGCCGACCTCATTGTTCGCAAACATAATGGAAACGAGAATCGTATCATCGCGAAGTGCTGCTTTAACATCTGCTGGCGACACATTCCCTTGTTCATCCACAGGAAGATAAGTTACTTCAAATCCTTGCTTTTCTAAATATTGACATGCGCGCAATACAGCATGATGCTCAATCATCGATGTTATAATATGGCGTCCACGATGGCGGTTAGCCATCGCCGTCCCGATAAGCGCGATGTTATCCGCTTCCGTTCCGCCGCTTGTGAAAATGATTTCCGGTTCTTTTGCGCCAAGACTTGCTGCCACAACGGCTCTCGCTTCATCGACCGCCTGCCGGCTTTGTCTCCCGAAAAAATGAATGCTCGACGGATTTCCGAACACTTCGGTCATCAGCGGAATCATGCGTTTGACTACATCAGGATGAACGGGCGAGGTAGCGGCATGATCTAAATAAATCCGGTCCAATGATCATTCTCCTTTCATGGTTAAATATAAAACATGTATGATTCGTTATCACCTTCGCTATATTTCGCCAAATCTTCCAGCGTCGTGCTGTCCAGCACTTCCTCCACGGCATCGCGAACGCGAATCCATAATTCCCGTTTTGCCGGTTCTTCCTCATCCAGTTCTTCCACAGGGCTTATCGGCCCTTCTAACACCCGAATGACGTCCCCCGCCGTAATTTTTGCGGGATGGTCTGCAAGCACGTATCCGCCATACGCCCCGCGGATGCTTTTGACAAGCCCGGCATTCCTCAATGGTGTAACAAGCTGTTCCAGATAATGTTCAGACAAATTGTTCGCTTTGGCAATCGAGCGCAGCGAAATCGGGCGATCCCCGTACTTTTTTGCCAGTTCAATCATAATGGTTAATCCATATCTGCCTTTTGTCGAAATCTTCATCTTATTCCCCCTAACAACTGTTTGTTTTTACATGAGCAGGTCTTATTAACATCCGTTCTGTCACGCGCCGGCATTGCGGCAAAGCAATACCGACTATAGATCCAATCATAACGCAAAATATTAACGTTCCTATCGATACAGGCCCTCCTAAAACCCAGCCGAAAAAAAGAACCAATCCTTCCATCGCGATTCGGATATATTGCACTTTCCAGCCTGTTAGCTCCGTCAATGCAATCATTAAACTGTCACGCGGGCCTGCCCCCATATTAGCAGAAATATATATTCCCATTCCATAGCCCGTAATCACAATCCCGACAAGCAGCATTACCAACTTGCCGCCCAACGTTTCGGGAGTGTGCAAATAAGGGATCATCATATATAAATCAATAAAAATACCGACAAAAATCATATTGAGAAAAGCGCCAATTCGCGGAAATTGCTTTAAAAGCAATGCGGAAACCATTAAGATTGCAATGCCGACAATAATCGACCACGTTCCGATCGTCAAGCCGAATCTTCGATATAATCCGATATGCAACACATCCCACGGCGCACATCCGAAATCCGCTTTAATCGTTAATACGATGCCAAACGACATAATCAATAATCCAGCAAAAAAAATTCCCCATTGAAGAATTTGCGCAGATCCGCGGTGAGAATGGGCCATACTCTCCCCCCAATAAATATAAATAAGCCGATTGTCATTATATCATAAAATTTCGTTTCCTTCATTTTCGAAAATGACTTTGTTGTTTTAATTGTTCTAATCGTTCATATACTTTCGCATAATATTTTTCATCTCCGTTTTGCTTCGGTGAATAATATTTAACTCCTAACAGCTCATCTGGCAAATATTGTTGAAAAACCCAACTATTCGGATAATCATGCGGATATTGATACCCTTTTCCATGGCCTAGCACACTTGCCCCTTTATAATGCGCGTCTTTTAAATGATCAGGAATATCACCGATTTTTCCGCTGCGCACATCATGAATGGCCGCATCAAGCGCTTTATAGGCAGAATTTGATTTTGCGCTTAAACACAGCTCAATCGTCACAACCGAAAGCGGAATTCTCGCTTCAGGAAGCCCTAATCGCTCCACCGCCGCAATTGCTGCCTGTACTTTCACGCCCATCATCGGATTGGCCAACCCGATATCTTCGTACGCAATCACAAGCAGCCGCCGGCAAACCGCAGCCAAATCCCCGCCTTCCAATAAACGCGCCAAATAATGCAACGCCGCATCCACATCACTGCCGCGGACGCTTTTTTGAAACGCTGATAAAAGCGAATAATACGTATCCCCTTTTTTATCATGGGTAAAACCTCGATTTTCTACGCACTCTCTTACCGTCTGTTCATCAACATGGACGGAGCCGTCATCTTTCTGCGAGGCGTAGATGATCGTTTCCAATAAATTTAGCGCTAAACGGGCATCCCCGCCTGACGCTTCCGCGATCATGGAAAGCAGCCGCTCTTCCATGTCAATCGCAAGCGTTCCTAAGCCCCTGTCGCGATCGTGCAAAGCCCGGCGCAAAAGGATGAGAATATCGTCTGGCTCAAGCCGTTTCAATTGCTTAATTTGCCCGCAGCGGCTGCGGATAGCCGGATTAACTTCATGAAACGGGTTTTCCGTCGTTGCGCCGATGAGCGTAATCAGCCCTTGCTCAATGTGAGGAAGCAAATAATCTTGCTGCGCCTTGTTAAAACGATGAATTTCATCAATAAATAAAATAACGTTGCCTGTCAGTTTCGCTGTTTCCACTACTTCTTCCATTTCTTTTTTTCCTGAAGCCGTAGCATTAATGGCAAAAAAATCGCGCTGCACCGTCCCAGCAATCGCATGCGCCAACGACGTCTTCCCCACTCCCGGCTCTCCATATAAAAGCAGCGAAGGAACGTGGCCGTTTTTAATCATTTTGTATAGCGCGGTATGCGGGCCGATAATATGTTGTTGCCCGACAATCTCGTCAATGTTTCTCGGTCTCATCCGAACAGAAAGCGGTTCTGAAGCAAACAGCATAGGCATCCCTCATTTCGTCTGACAGCATCACTATTTGTTGATTCATCTTCTGTCCACTCTTCATCTTGGCAAAACCGCTTCATGAAAAACAGAAACAGCAACTTTCGATTTCCTTTCAAGCTGTGCCTTTTCACCATTCTGTACTGTCCGGCAATTTCTGCAGCAATGCGGCAAGATTTTTTGTCCCACTATTTTATACAGCCTATATTCCAATATCTTTTCCTTGTTATTATAATGGATTTTTTTCTGAAAAAAAATGAAACAACTATGCCAACTATAACGTAATGAAAAAGAGAGCTCGATAAAACGGGCCGTCCTTCATATCGGCATGAAACAGACATGCAAGCTGAATCATGGCAATAGCTGTTTGCTTAAGCCATCCGATTGAGCTGATGCGAGTCTGCTTCAAACCGGTGGATTCAAAGGAAGGTGCTGCTCATCTGCCAGATAGCAGAGAGAAAATGGAATCATTCGCGAGATATCCATTTTAAGGGCAAAAAAGACTTCCCGGTTTCAGGAAGCCTTTGGATGCGAAGGTGATGCGATCCGGCTGCGAAAGCCAGCATTGCTGAAAAGGATGGGGACATCAACTAAGCAAAAAGTACAATTGATTATATTATTTTTCTTTTAAATGAAAATATTTTTTGATTTGCCTTTGTAAAGGCAAGGTATCTTCTATATCTTTTAAATTGGAGAGCATTCCTTGGATGACCGGGATTCTTGGCTTTTCATTGCTGATTTCCGCCTCCAGTACGTCAAGTGTTATATAGAGGTCTGAGGAATGAGAATATTGCTTTTTGATTTTTCTTATTTGGTGAAGCAGATCCTTTTTATGGAGCTTTTTTGTTAATTGGTTAATAGGTAAGAACCCTTGATCCAGCTCTTCAAATGGCACGATTGCTTCTTTACCGCTTTTCAATAAACCTTTAACAAGATCATCCATCCGTTGGAGAATAAATGTTGCTAGTTTATAATAATCGATCTTTTTTTTCTGAAATAACGTCCAATGCATATATGATTGAAAAATGCCATGTAAAATGATGATTAAATCACCGATAAATGGTTCAATTTGCTTTCCGTAAATGTCCATTAAAGATAATTTATAAAATTGTGTGGTTTCCACATACATTTTATGGATCAATTCAGCGAGCGATTCATTAATAGGAAGGGCTTGCTCTCTAGTTTGCATAATCAAAAATTCTTTATATTTGCTAATTTCTGTATAATTGCAAACAAGATATTCCGTTAATTTTTCTTTCGGAGAAAGATTTCGCTTGCCTATTTCTTCTATTTTCTGTTTCCTTTTATGATAAAAATATTTAAAAATCTCGATAAGCAAGGCGTCTTTTGATTTAAAGTATAAATAAAATGCACCTTTAGAAATCCCGACTTCATCCACAATTTCTTGTATAGACGTTGCGTCAAATCCTTTTTCAGCAAATAATTTCATGGCAACATCAATAATTAATTTTTCTTTTTCCTTCATTTTTTTCACTCACTTTCCAAATGCGCTGAATATGACTATGATTTTTATAAATTTCAAGTAAATATTTTAATGAATTTATTGAATATGACCAATGAGTAATATATGTTATCCATTATCACGATGATGCATCACACTAAAATAGAAAAATAGGAGGGTTGGAATCTGAATGACTGGACAGTCACTTATATGATTTTTTCATAAATTCCAAGTAAATTTTTATTAATTTATTGACTTATGACTAATTGGTCATATATATTATTGATTATTGCAGCGAATGAATCAAGCGAAAATGGAAAACGGCGGGAGGTTGAAAAAATGCTAGACCGAATTATTCATTTTTCCTTAAAAAACAAATTTGCTGTTTGGCTGCTCACCATCATTGTTATGGCAGCAGGCTTATATTCAGGAATGACGATGAAACTTGAAACCATACCGAATATCAACACGCCAGTGATTAGTGTCGTGACGGCCTATCCGGGAGCAACCCCAGAAGAAGTGGCAAATAAAGTGACGATACCGATTGAAAAAGCTGTTAAAAATTTAAACGGGGTAGACACTGTTACTTCCACTTCTTTTCAAAATGCCTCATCTGTTCAAATTACATATGATTATGAAAAAGATATGGATGAAGCGAAAAAAGAATTAGAAGAAGCATTAACGTCGATACAGTTTCCGGAAGGCGTGGATAAACCAAAGATTTCGAAAATAAGCTTTAATTCCATTCCGGTAATGGCTTTAAGCATTTCGGATAAAAAGGCGTCGCTAGCCGAGCTTACCAAAATTGTGGAAGACGAGATTGTCCCATCACTGGAAAGAATTAACGGCGTTTCTTCGGTGCAAATTTCTGGCCAACAAATCGAAGAAGTGCAAATCGCTTTGGATGACAAAAAATTGGCACAGCTCGGTTTAAATAAAGAAACGGTGCAAAATGTAATCAAAGGTTCCGATGTATCTTTTCCTCTCGGTTTGTACACGTTTAACGATAAAGAGCAATCCGTTGTCGTAGACGGCAATATAACAACATTGGAAGAATTGAAGAATTTAGAAATCCCGGTCATCCCACAAGCCAGCAATCCAAATAATGGAATGAATGCAAATGTTGGAGGCACGGATCTTCAAGGAGGCCAGTCGGCGCCCGGCACCAGCCATTCAGCAATCACGCCAAACCATAACGCTGGCAACCCAACGATCGCGCGAAATAACCAAGCAAATGGCTTAAGCCAGCAAGCGCAAGGCCTTCCTACAGTAAAATTAGGCGAGATTGCTGATATTCAAGTCGTTAAAGAAGCGGAATCGATCTCAAGAACGAACGGAAAGGAAGCGATCGGCCTTCAAATTGTTAAAGCAGCAGATGCGAACACAGTAACGGTCGTCAATGAAATAAAAAAAGAATTAGATAAATTTGCAGATAAAATAGATGGATTACAAATCATAACAAGTTTTGATATGGCAACACCTATCGAAGAATCGATCAAAACAATGGTCGATAAAGCGTTATTTGGCGCTCTATTTGCAGCGCTCATTATCCTTTTATTCTTAAGAAACATTCGTTCAACTCTCATTGCCGTGATTTCCATCCCACTATCTGTCCTTATTGCTTTACTCGTATTAAAGCAATTGGATATTTCATTGAACATGATGACGCTTGGCGCAATGACGGTTGCGATTGGCCGCGTCATAGACGATTCGATTGTTGTTATTGAAAATATTTATCGGAGACTGCATTTAAAAGAGGAAAAATTAAAAGGAAAACAGTTAATCCGAGAAGCAACAAAGGAAATGTTTATTCCGATCATGTCATCCACCATTGTCACGATCGTCGTGTTCCTTCCTCTCGGACTGGTTAAAGGGATGGTCGGAGAATTATTTTTGCCTTTTGCATTAACCATTGTTTTTGCTTTGCTCGCTTCATTACTTGTTGCCATTACAATGGTTCCTTTAATGGGGCACACTTTATTCCAAAAAGAATTAAAAGGGCAAAATGAGCATAAAAAAGAAAAACATGGAAAACTTGCAGAGCAATATAAGAAAATCTTAAATTGGTCATTAAACCATAAAATTGTAACAAGCCTTATTGCCGTATTCCTTCTTGTTGCAAGTGTATTTCTCGTCCCTGTGATCGGTGTCAGCTTTTTGCCTGCTGATGAAGAAAAAGTGATGGTCATTACCTACAAACCGGCTCCGGGCGAAACGCTTGAGCAAGTAAAAGAATATACGTTTGCGGCTGAAAAATATTTCTTAAACAAAAAGAATGTGAAAACAGTACAGCTTTCTGTTGGCAGCGAAAACCCGATGAACCCAGGGGATACTAACAGTGCAATGATGTTTATTGCTTACGATGATGACACTCCAGATTTTGATAAAGAAAAAGAACAAGTGATTAAAGACCTGCAAAGAAAAGTTAAACAGGGAGAGTGGAAACAACAAGATTTCTCCGGTAATGCAATCAGCAATCAGCTAGTATACTATGTGTATGGGGAAAGCAGAGAAGAACTGGAACCAATTGTAAATAAAATCCAAGATCTTATGAAAAAGGAAAAAGATTTAACGAAAATCGACTCCAGCATTTCCGAAACCTATGATGAATTTACGTTAGTGGTCGATCATGAAAAATTAAGCAAACTTGGCTTAACAGCAGCGCAAATTGGCTCAGCACTAATGCCAGTAAAGCAGAATCCAGTCATAACAACGATTGAAAAAGACGGAAAAGAACTGAATGTATATTTTAAAATAAAAGAACAAAGCCATGAAAGTATCAATGATTTAACCAATCAAAAGATTTCATCTCCACTCGGATTTGAAGTGCCAATTAAAGAGTTAGTGGAAGTGAAGAAAGGGAAAACGTCTGATACAATTACCCGTCAGGATGGAAAAATTTATGCAGAGGTTAGCGCCCAAGTAAAAACAAAAGACGTATCCAAAGTGGCGGCAAGCTTGCAAAAAGAAGTGGATAAGATTAAGCTGCCTAAAAATGTGGAAATATCAGCAAGCGGCGTAACCGAAGATATTACTGAAACATTTACGCAATTAGGATTAGCGATGATAGCAGCGGTTGCGATCGTCTATTTTGTCCTTGTTGTCACATTTGGCGGCGCAATTACGCCATTTGTCATCCTATTCTCATTGCCGTTTACCATTATTGGGGCATTATTGGCTCTCTTCATAACAGGTGAGACCATTAGTGTTTCAGCGATGATCGGTGCTCTCATGCTGATCGGTATTGTCGTGACCAATGCGATCGTATTAATCGACCGTGTGATTCATAAAGAAAAAGAGGGACTAAGCACAAGAGAAGCTTTACTCGAAGCCGGAGCAACTCGCCTGCGTCCAATCTTAATGACAGCACTCGCGACAGTTGGGGCATTAATACCGCTAGCAGTAGGAATGGAAGGCAGCGGATTGATTTCGAAAGGAATGGCGGTGACCGTTATGGGCGGATTAACAAGCTCCACATTGCTGACACTGTTAATTGTCCCAATCGTGTATGAATCATTAAGCAGATTTAGAAGAAAGAAATTCCAAGAAACAGAAGAATAATTCATGCAAAAAGGCACCAGTGAAAAATCTGGTGCCTTTTTCGATGATGGCAGGAATGAATATTCTAAGCAACCAGCAAATCCCCGAGTTGTCATGATGCAGATCCATAAAAAAATGATTAGTAAACTTTTGACTTGGATAAAATATATAGAAAGTTTAAATTTTCCAGTATGAGGAAAGAATATCATCTATCAACATCGATTGCGGGGTGCAGTGGAATGAAAACACGACAAGACGCTTGGACTCATGAAGAAGATATTTTATTGGCGGAGACAGTGTTGCGCTACATTCGCGAAGGGGGCACGCAGCTTGCTGCGTTTGAAGAAGCCGGCGACCGCCTTAACCGGACAGCGGCAGCATGCGGATTCCGCTGGAACGCCGTAGTGCGGAAACGCTACGCAGAAGCGATTGAATTAGCAAAAAAGCAGCGGAAAGAACGGAAACGGGCATTAGAGCAAGTGAAAAAAAAGCAGCAAACAGAAAATCAAGCGCAGCCGCTTTCGGCCGATTTCACCCCTTTCCAACAAGGAACATCCTCTTTCCTTCCAGTTCCTGCTATCACTCTTGATCAATGCATCGCTTTTTTGCAAACATTAAAGTCTGATGCGGAGCATTCAGAAATGATCAAAATGGAAAACGAGCGGCTAAAACACGAAAATGCGCAATTGCGGACGCACAATGAAAAGCTGCAAGAAAAATTGGAACGTCTGGAAAAACAACAATCCGCTGTGAAAGAAGACTACGAGGCATTAGTAAAAATTATGGAACGCGCCCGCAAATTGATCTTAGAAGAAGAGTACGGAGTGCAGACAGCCCATATTTTCCGAATGGACAAAAACGGAAATTTAGAACATATCGCCAAATCTTGATAAAAAATGTCGCAGAGCGTTTTCTGCGACATTTTTCATTCTTCCCCGACCCGATAAATTTTAATATCTTTTAAAAGCTCGCGTACAACATATGAAGCCATAATCAGCCCCGCTACTGATGGAACAAAAGCGTTCGAAGATGGCGGCATTTGCGCTTTGCGAATCGGTGATTGGTCATTGCCGACCACCTTGCGGACATCTTCACGAATAACGACCGGCTTTTCATCGGAAAAGACGACAGGAATGCCTTTCCGGATCCCTTCTTTGCGCAATTTCGCGCGAATCACCTTCGCGATCGGGTCCGTATGGGTTTTGGAAATATCGACGATGCGGAAGCGCGTCGGATCCATTTTGTTGGCAGCGCCCATGCTTGAAATAATCGGGATGTTGCGCTTTAAACATTCTTTCATTAAATGGACTTTATAGATGATCGTATCGGAAGCATCGATAACAAAATCAAGATCATAGCTGAAAAATTGCTCATATGTTTCTTCGGTATAAAACATTTGCAACGCGATAACGTCACATTCCGGATTAATATCGGCAATGCGTTCTTTCATTAATTCCACTTTTGGGCGGCCGATCGTGGAAAGAAGCGCATGAATTTGCCGGTTAATATTTGTTATATCCACATTATCGCGATCAACAAGTACAAGTCGCCCGACGCCGGAACGCGCCAACGCCTCGACAGCGAATGAACCGACTCCTCCGACGCCAAGAACGGCAACCGTTGCGTTTTTTAATTTTTCCAGCCCTTCTTTGCCAATTGCCAATTCATTGCGCGAAAATTGATGTAACATCTACACCCTCCGTTGCATTGTTCTTTTTTCATACCGCTTTTTATCCTACAATAACAAACAGCTAAATTTCAATCTGATTTTAAAAAATAAAATCCCTATGTAAAGCATCGCCTTTACATAGGGATTTTTTGGCAACCATCACGTGCAAGTCCCAATCGTGCCGTCGATGCCTTCGTTTTGAACCCGCTCCCAAGCAGGTGGGTGCCCTGTTCCAAGATTTGCACGTCCTTGAACACTAAGGCATGTACGCCGCTTGGAAACTCCGGGCTCCCGCATAACTTATTGTTCGGTCAAAACAATAGGTTATACGACGAACACATCAGGACTGATTTGCGTTAATTGTACCATACACTTTGCGTCTTTGCAACGAAATAACAAATATTGCTACTCCGTTTTTTCCGGCTGGATAACTAAGCGCAATTCTGCTAATTGTTGTTCGCTAACCGGACTTGGCGCCTCTGTCAGCAAGCAGCTGGCACTGGCTGTTTTCGGAAACGCGATCGTATCGCGCAAGTTCGTGCGTCCCGCCAGCAGCATAACAAGGCGGTCCAAACCAAGCGCAATGCCGCCATGTGGCGGAGTGCCATATTCAAACGCTTCTAATAAGAAGCCAAATTGCTTGCGCGCTTCCTCTTCTGTAAATCCGAGAGCGCGGAACATTTTTTCTTGCACGTCCCGCTCAAAAATACGCATCGAACCGCCGCCAAGCTCATAACCGTTTAACACAAGGTCATATGCTTGCGCTCTTACTTTTTCCGGGCTTGTCTCCAATTGCGGCAAATCTTCGCGCACCGGCATGGTAAACGGATGGTGCGCCGCGTAATAACGCCCATCTTCTTCATCATATTCTAACAGCGGCCAGTCGATAATCCAAAGGAAGTTAAATTTCGTTTCATCAATTAAGTTCAAATCTTTTCCAAGTTTTAAACGCAACGCGCCAAGCGCATCAGCGACAACTTCTTTACGATCGGCGACAAACAGCAACAAATCGCCGTCTTCTGCCATAAGCGTTTCGATAAGCCCGCTTCGTTCTTCTTCGGTGAAAAATTTGGCGATTGGCCCTTTCAGCCCGCCTTCTTCCACCTTCAGCCATGCCAGCCCTTTTGCGCCGTAACGCGCAACAAATTCGGCGAGCGCATCGATATCTTTGCGAGAGTATGTACTTGCCGCCCCTTTCACATTAATCGCCTTCACTTGCCCGCCGTTTGCAACAGCACCTGCAAATACTTTGAAAGAAGAATGTTTCACGATTTCCGAAACATCGACGAGTTCTAAACCAAAGCGGGTATCCGGCTTATCGGAACCGTAACGGCTCATTGCTTCATCATAAGACATGCGCGGAAATGGCAAAGAAACTTCGATTCCTTTTGCCACTTTCATCACATGCGCCATCATTCGTTCCGTTAACTGCATAATGTCTTCTTGACTCATAAACGATGTTTCAATATCGATTTGCGTAAACTCCGGCTGGCGGTCTGCGCGCAAGTCTTCATCGCGGAAACAGCGGGCAATTTGATAATAGCGTTCAAATCCGGCCACCATCAACAGCTGCTTAAATACTTGCGGAGACTGCGGAAGCGCATAAAACTCGCCGGGATGGACTCGGCTTGGCACTAAATAGTCGCGCGCTCCTTCCGGAGTGCTTTTCGTCAAAATTGGTGTTTCCACTTCTAAAAAGCCTTCTCCGTCTAAAAAGTCGCGAACCGCCTTCGTTACCCGGTGCCGCAATTGCAGCGTGCGGAACATCACCGGGCGGCGCAAATCTAAATAACGATATTTAAGGCGCACTTCTTCGGCCACGTCTGTTTGATCGGCGATGGTAAACGGCGGCGTTTTGGCTTCGTTAATGATCGTTACGCGCTCTGCCTGAATTTCAATTTTCCCTGTTGGAATATTTGGATTGACCGTTCCCTCCTCGCGGGCAACGACGGTCCCTTCCACGCTCAGCACGTATTCATTCCGCACCTTTTCCGCCACATGTAATGCTTCTTTTGACACCTCCGGGCTGAACACGACTTGCACGATTCCCGTCCGGTCGCGGAGATCGATGAAAATCAGCCCGCCAAGGTCGCGGCGCTTTTGTACCCAGCCTTTTAAAACAACTTTTTCGCCAACCGCTTTCTCCGTAATTTCCCCGCAATAATAGGTCCTTCCAAACACGCCTGCAATCCCTCCTACGACAATCGTTCTTTTAAATAGTCAACGACAGAAGGCAGCGGCACTTCCGTTTGCTCGCCTGTGCCCATCTCTTTGATGTTGATTACTTCTTTTGCAAGTTCATCCTCTCCGAGAATCGCCACAAACGTCGCATTTAAGCGATCTGCCGCTTTCAATTGCGCCTTTATTTTCCGGTCTTGATAATCTTTATCAGCGACAATGCCTGCTTTCCGCAGCTCGTGAACAAGCTGTACCGATTCCTCTTTTGCTTTTTCGCCAATGGCGACAACGTAACAGTCAATGCCGCGTTGGACCGGCAACGCTACTCCTTCGGCGTCTAAAGCGGCCAACAGCCGTTCAATGCTTAACGCAAAGCCAATTCCTGGCGCCTCTGGCCCTCCGATTTCTTGCACCAATCCGTTATAGCGGCCGCCGCCGCATAATGTCGTAATCGCGCCAAACCCTTCCGCATCGCTCATAATTTCAAACGTCGTATGGTTGTAATAATCCAGCCCGCGCACGAGGCGAGCATCGACTTCAAATGGAATTCCTAATTTTGCTAAGTAAGCTTTCACTTTTTCAAAGTAACGACTCGATTCCTCGTTTAAATAATCGAGAATCGACGGCGCTGTCGCCATTAATTCATGGTCACGGTCCTTTTTGCAGTCTAAAATGCGAAGCGGGTTTTTTTTCAGGCGGACTTGACAATCTTCGCAAAACTCATGAATCCGGTTTTGGAAATGATCGATCAGCGCCTGGCGATGCGCCTTTCTGCTTTCTATGTCACCCAAGCTGTTGATGACAAGCCTTACTTTTTTTAATCCCAATGATTGGTACAACTCCATCGCCATCGCAATGACTTCAGCGTCAATTGCTGGATCATCGCTTCCAAGCGCTTCGACGCCAAACTGGACAAATTGGCGGAACCGTCCTGCCTGCGGCCGTTCATAGCGGAACATCGGCCCGATGTAATATAACTTAATCGGCTGATTCGGATCGCCATACATTTTGTTTTCAACGAACGAGCGCACCACCGGAGCGGTCCCTTCCGGGCGAAGCGTTATGCTTCTCCCTCCCCTGTCTTCAAACGTATACATTTCTTTTTGCACAATGTCGGTCGTATCGCCAACGCCGCGTAAAAACAATTCCGTATGCTCAAAAATCGGCGTGCGGATTTCGCGATAATTGTAACGCCTGCAAATATCCCGCGCTATTTTTTCGACATATTGCCATTTTTCTGTTTCACCAGGCAAAATGTCTTGCGTTCCTCGTGGAATTTGAAAAGCCATGTCAAACCTCCTTACATCCAAAATAAAAACGCCCTTCTTCCCTATTATACAAAATAGGGACGAGAGCGTTATTTCCCGTGGTGCCACCCTAATTGAAGCAAAATGCTTCCACTTTTTACCGATAACGCGTGTCTCGCGTTCCCTTTTACTGGCGCAAACAGCGCGTTCAAAGGAAAACCTACGGAGTGTCTTTCGTTAAGTCATCATGGAGAAATGCTCCCAGCCTAAGGCATTTCCTCTCTGGCCATGTGTATTCTTAACTACTTTTCTCCGTCATTGGTTGTCATTATGTACAATTTTTATAACTTATCTTACGAATAAACAGTGGTTTTGTCAAGTTTTAAAAACGGGAGATTTGCTTTTTTAATTTTTGCACATCTCTTAACGTTAACCCAAACTCGGACGCCAATTCAAACGCCGTATGTTCCGCCTCTTTTCTCATAAATTCATGAAAGTCAATAGAAAACAATTCGCTTGCTTTCCGCTGGGCAAATTCTCCTTTGGCGCTATGCCGCATTTTGCTCATCCTTCCTCTTCCATGTCTTTTTTTATTGTTCCCATTTCAGCAAAAAATAAAATGCTTTGGAAGGATGGCATGTTAAGACATAAAAAAACGGGCGAACATTATTTGTTCCCCGCTTTTTCCTTGCTTTCCACCATCAACGTAACCGGACCGTCATTAACCAGTTCCACTTCCATCATCGCGCCAAACTTTCCTGTTTCCACCCGAATGCCTTTTTGGCGAAGCGCTTCGTTCAACGCTTCATAAATCGGCAAAGCATGATCCGGCCTTGCCGCCTCCATAAAGTTTGGCCGCCGTCCTTTCCGGCAGTCTCCATACAAGGTGAATTGCGAAACAGATAAAATTTCTCCGCCAACGTCGAGCACAGAAAGGTTCATTTTTCCAGACTCATCCTCAAAAATGCGCAAATGCGCGATTTTATCGGCAACAAACGCCGCGTCTTCGCTCGTATCACTATGAGTGACACCGACAAGAAGAACGAGGCCATGGCCAATAGCTCCGACAATTTCTCCATCCACTGTCACTTTCGCACGTTTTGCTCGTTGTACTACAACTCTCATCTCACTTTTCCTTTCTAATTGTTCATAATTCGCTGCACTGAGTAAATATCGGAAATTTGCTTGATTCGGTCGACAATTTTTTGTAAATGGCTAATATTGCGAATGGCAATCGTCATATGAATGGTCGCGATTTTATTGCGGTGATCGGATCTTCCCGAAACGGCGGAAATATCCGTTTTCGTTTCATTGACTGCTTGCAACACTTCATTAAGCAATCCGCGGCGGTCATACCCGGTAATCTCAATCTCCACATTATATTCACGATTGGATTTATCGCTTTCCCATTCCACCGAAATTAAGCGGTCCGCCGCTTCCTCCGATTGCACGTTGGGGCAATCAATGCGATGAACGGAGATTCCGCGTCCTCTCGTAATAAAGCCGATAATTTCGTCGCCGGGAACCGGATTGCAGCAACGCGACAGACGAATAAGCAAGTTGTCCATCCCTTGGACGCGAATGCCGCAATCGCGTTTTTTCGCGACTGGCACCTTTGTTTCTGACATCGTTTCTGTCAATTTCTTCTGTTGTTCTTCCAAATCGCGCTGCTTGCGCCATTTGTCTGTTAAACGGTGAGCAATTTGCGCAGCGGTAATGCCATGAAACCCGACAGCGGCGTACATGTCTTCCTCATTCGAAAAATTAAATTTTTCCGCAACGCGCTTGACATTTTCTGCTGTTAAAATTTCTTTGACATCAAATCCGAGGCTGCGGACTTCTTTTTCGACAAGCTCTCTTCCTTTTTCGATATTTTCTTCGCGGCGTTGCTTTTTGAAAAACTGACGGATTTTATTTTTCGCATGTGACGTTTGTGCCAGCTTCAGCCAGTCTTGGCTTGGCCCATAGGAATGCTTCGATGTTAAAATCTCAACAATGTCGCCTGTCTGCAGCTTGTAATCAAGCGGCACCATTTTGCCATTGACTTTGGCACCAATCGTTTTATTGCCAATTTCCGAATGGATGCGGTAGGCGAAATCAATCGGCACCGAGCCGGCCGGCAACTCAATGACATCCCCTTTTGGCGTAAACACAAACACCATATCGGAGAATAAATCCATCTTTAACGATTCCATAAATTCTTCTGCATTGCTCGCATCATTTTGCCATTCCAAAATTTCCCGGAACCACGACAGTTTTTCTTCGAACGAATTCGGTTTGATCGTCTTTCCTTCTTTATAGGCCCAGTGTGCGGCAATGCCAAATTCAGCGATTTGATGCATTTCAAACGTGCGGATTTGCACTTCCAGCGGCTCGCCTTTCGGGCCGATAACCGTCGTGTGCAGCGATTGATACATATTCGGTTTCGGCATCGCGATGTAATCTTTAAAACGCCCCGGCATCGGCTTCCAGCATGTGTGAATAATGCCTAATACAGCGTAACAGTCTTTAATGCTGTTCACGATAATGCGGACGGCAAGCAAATCGTAAATTTCGTTAAACTGCTTGTTTTGCATGACCATTTTGCGATAGATGCTGTAAATATGTTTCGGTCTTCCGTAAATTTCGCATGGAATAGAGACTTCGTTCAATCGTTCGCGCACTTCTTGAATGACTTCTTCCAAATATTGTTCCCGTTCGGCCCGCTTCTTCTTCATCAAGTTGACAATGCGATAATATTGCTGCGGATTTAAGTAGCGGAGGGCGGTGTCTTCCAGTTCCCATTTAATTTTTGAAATTCCAAGGCGGTGTGCCAATGGCGCAAAAATCTCCAACGTTTCATTGGCGATTCTCCGCTGTTTTTCAATCGGCAAATGTTTCAATGTCCGCATATTATGAAGGCGGTCCGCTAATTTAATTAAAATGACGCGGATGTCTTGCGCCATTGCCAAAAACATTTTCCGGTGGTTTTCTGCTTGCTGTTCTTCCTGGGATTTATATTTAATTTTCCCTAGCTTCGTCACGCCATCAACGAGCATCGCCACTTCGCTGCCGAATTCCCGTTCCAAATCTTCCTTCGTCGCTTCCGTGTCTTCGACAACATCGTGCAGAAATCCGGCCGCGATCGTGGCAGGATCCATTTTTAAATCGACTAAAATGCCGGCGACTTGAATCGGATGGATAATATACGGCTCACCGGATTTGCGATATTGATCGCGATGAGCGCGGTCGGCAAATTCATACGCTTTTTTTATAAATTCGACATCTTTTTCCGGCAAATAGTAGCTTGCCTGTTCAAAGACTTGTTCCGCTGTTAACACCTGTTCGTTGGCCATAGGATCCTATCACCTTTGCGTATAATAAAATCATATATTGATTACTATTATCATGAAAAATTTTTTTCATGTAAAGAGTTATGCAACACGCCCTGTTGCCCGGCAAAACAACCGTAATAAGAAAGAGCACTCTCTGGAGTGCCCTTTTATTTCTTAATTGTAGCGGATTAATCCAATCATGTCGATGGTTAGAATTGCATAAGCGTTAAAATATCGTAACCTTCTAATTTTTTGCGTCCTCCCAGCTCGGTAAGCTCAATCAAAAAGGCAATGCCGGCGACGACGCCGCCAAGCTGCTCAACAAGCTGAATCGTCGCGCGAATGGTTCCGCCTGTCGCCAATAAATCGTCTGTAATTAATACCCGTTGCCCTGGCTTAATCGCATCTTTATGCATCGTCAATACGTCTTTTCCATATTCAAGACCGTATTCGACACGAACGACTTCACGCGGAAGCTTTCCTTCCTTGCGCACCGGGGCAAACCCAACCCCAAGCGCATACGCAACAGGGCAGCCAATAATAAAACCTCGCGCCTCCGGACCGACAACAATGTCGATTTTCTTTTCACGCGCGTATTGAACAATCTGGTCCGTGGCATATTTATACACTTCGCCTTTATCCATCAATGTGGTAATATCTTTAAACATAATCCCCGGTTTAGGGAAATCAGGAACAATTGTCACATATTGTTTCAAGTCCATTATGCATTTGCCTCCTCATATGTGTGCAAACCTTTCATTTCAAAAAGACACCGCTTTAATTGTTCATATGTGGAATATAAAAAAAGACTTTCCAGCTCATACTGAGCTTGTTTCAAGCGATAAGTCGGCGATTCGCTTAAATCTCGCTTAGCCGGCTGAGGAACAAGCGATACGATGCCATCCCGTTGCGTTATAAATTCCAGTTCAAGAAACACTTTCGCCATAAACCAGACGGTTTCTTCCGTCCAGCCACGCGCACGTGCCAACTCTCCGCCGTGTTTCGCCAAATTAAACATGCCCCGCTTCCGCAAAAACGCGTAAAACCACTTAAAATGTTCACGCGTCGGCAACGTGCGGAAAAAATGAGTCTCCCTTTGATAGAATAACGCATAAATGCGTGCAGGTAAACTAGAACGTAATAACATTTTCATCATTTTCAAAGACGGAGGCATATCCAACAGCACCACATAGCGTCCATCTAAACAAAGCCGCGATGCTTCTTCCGCTGAGGCGGCATAATAAATCTCTTCTTTATATGCTCCGATTCCTAACGCATCCGCCGTATCTTCGCGAAACATAATGAGCATCCGCTTATCTGGCGGAAGCGCTGCAATCAGCGGCCTTACATCGCGCATACCGCGAATATCAAACAGCTGGCATTCATGCACCGCCATATCATAAATCATCAGCTGCGGCTTGCGAAGATGATTCCACTCATTAATAACAAGCTCGCCGACAACCGACACTTTCGCATCCGGAGCGATTTCATCGCGCAAATATCCGAAGCCGAAGCCAACGCTATCAATTGCAGCGCCATTTTGCGCAAAAACGGCCTTTAAATGCGATTGATCGGCACCGACGCGGCGCATCGTTTCCACTGACACATTTTCCATTAAAAAAAGAGGTTTGGCATTACCGACACCAAATGGAGCGAATTTTTCCAACTGCTCCGCCACCGCCATGGTTAAATCAGATACGGAACAAACCGCGTCAATCGATGTTATTGGCGTAAAATCATCGTCTGTCAGCATATCGTCGGCAAGCGCGTTAAGACGCCGGCGCAATTCGCCAACATCTTCAAGAGACAGCGTCATTCCCGCTGCCATCGGATGGCCGCCAAAATGCAGCAAAATATCGCGGCACGTCGACAAGCTTGAAAACATATCAAACCCGTGAATGCTTCGCGCCGAACCTTTCGCAATTCCTTTTTCCGCATCAATGCTTAGCACGATCGTCGGGCGATAAAACTGTTCGACCAGCCGGGATGCAACAATACCAATGACTCCGGGATTCCATCCTTCTTTGGCCACCACCAGCACTTTATTCTCGGATGGCGGAAATTGTTCCTGTATGATTTGTGCCGCTTCTTCCGCGATTTCCGCGACAAGCTGCTGCCGTTCCCGGTTTAAATTATCCATTTCTTTCGCAAGCCTTTTTGCTTCTTCTTCATCCTCCGTCATCAGCAATCTTACAGCGGGATCGGCTTCCCCCAATCGCCCGGCCGCATTCATCCGCGGCGCAATGATAAATCCCACCGTTTGCTCGTCAATTTTTTCTGCGTCTATCCCACATTGTGTACACAATGCGCGCAATCCTATACGTTTTGTCTTTCGCAACTGCTCAAGCCCTTGCGCCACCAATACGCGATTTTCGCCGGTAAGGGAAACGAGATCGGCGATCGTTCCGATTGCGGCGACATCCAATAAATAGCGCGGCACCTCTCCGAGCAGCGCATGCGCAACTTTAAACGCCACTCCAACCCCGGCTAATTCTCGAAACGGATATGTACTTCCAGGCTTTTTCGGATGAATGATTTCATACGCTTCCGGCAGCGTCGGCCCCACTTCGTGATGGTCGGTAATAATGACATCCATCCCGAGCTCATTGGCAAGCGCCACTTCCTTCACCGCGGCAATGCCATTATCGACCGTAATAATCAAGGAAAATCCCTGATCCTTTGCCCAGCGAAACGCTTTCTCATTCGGGCCATATCCTTCGGTAAAGCGGTTGGGAATGTAAAAATCCACAATGGCGCCAGCTTCCTTCAGCGCACTGACCATTACCGTCGTGCTGCTTACGCCGTCCGCATCATAATCGCCATATACTAAAATATGCTCCCCATCCTGTATCGCCCGCTGAATCCGCGCGACCGCCCGCTCCATCCCATCTAGCAAAAACGGATCATGAAACGGTTGTTTCAGCGGATATAAAAACGCGTTCGCCTCCTCTGCCGTGCGGACTCCGCGATGGACAAGAAGGGTGGCAATAAGCGGATCGATCCGCAATTGTTCCACTAAATGCTTTACGATATTTTCGTCGGGCCGTTTTACATCCCAACGTGTTTTTGCGATTAACATGTATCCCACCTCAACTCTTCCTATTATACCAAAATAAAAAAAAGAGCGGGCAAGAAGTTACTTCTGTTAAGAAGCAAAAATGCTCCATGGAAACATGGAGCATTTTTAGCCGGCATCTCTTTCGTTCATTATACTTGTGGTTCTAGTTCTTTTTCCGGGCGTTTTTTCGCTTTTCCTTTTTTCAGTTGGTTCCCTTTCCAAACAACCCATAATTGGGCAGCGATAAATAACGAAGAGTAAACCCCGCAGACTAAACCAACGAAAAGGGCAACATTAAAGTTGAAAATCGCCTTGCTGCCGAAAATCAGCAGAGCAACAACGGTGAAGAGCACCGTCAACACTGTGTTAATGGAACGGGTTAGCGTTTGTTGCAGCGCTCTGTTGACAATATGTTTCAAATCATCGACCGTCTTCACTTTGCGTTTTTTCATTAAATCGCGGACGCGGTCGAACGTAACAATCGTATCGTTAATGGAATAACCGATAATCGTTAACACCGCGGCAATGAATGTTAAGTCGACTTCCAAACGAGTCAGGCTGAAAAACGTAACGATGAAAAACGCATCGTGAAGCAACGCAACAATCGCAGCAAGCGCCATATACATTTCAAAACGAACCGTCACGTAAATAATAATCCCGATGGAGGAAATGAGCACAGCGATCAGCGCATTGCGCGCCAATTCTTTGCCAACAACCGGAGATACGGTGCTGACGTTCGGTTCTGAACCGTACTGCTGTTTAAAATGCATTTTAAGCTCCGCGATTTCTTTTTTGCTTAACACGCCGATAAACCGTGCGACACCGACATTATTACGCTCGCCTGATAACACGATATCTTTCGGTTTTAAGCCAAGTTTTTGAAACTCGCCTTCTAGCTGCTGGACATTGATTGGCTTGTCACTCATCACTTCAACGCGCGTACCGCTTGCAAAGTCGATGCCGAGATTCAGCTTCATCGTTAATAAAGCGATGATGCCAACCACTGTCAACAAACCGGAAAAAATAAAAAACTTTTTGCTATGTTTTACGAAGTCCAAGCGGTCAAATTTTGTCGGCACTTCCGTATGGTCTGTTATTTCAGCGATATTTAAGATTTCTGATTTTTTTACGCCAAAGTAACCCGGTTTGTTATTGAGAATGCGGCTGTTGACAAGCAAACCGAGCAGCAACCGCGTGCCGTATACCGCTGTGATGAAGCTCATCAAAATACTGATGATCAGCGTTGTTGCGAACCCTTTTACCGAGCTTGTCCCGTAAATAAAGAGAACGACACCAGCAATAATCGTCGTAATGTTCGCATCAAAAATGGTCGCAAACGACCCCTTGTTTCCGGAGCGGAACGCCGACATAATCGATTTGCCGAGCTTAATTTCCTCTTTAATCCGCTCATATGTAATAATGTTGGCATCGACCGCCATCCCGACCCCTAAAATAAGGGCGGCGATTCCCGGCAATGTCAGCACGCCGTTCATCCAATCAAAAATAAGCAGCGTAAGGTAAATATAAACGGTTAATGTAATAACAGCAATAACCCCTGGCAAACGATAAAATAAAATCATAAAAAGGAAAATTGCCGCAACTCCCACAATGCCGGCAAAAACGGTTTTTTGCAGGGCATTTTGGCCAAACTGCGCCCCGATTGATGTCGAGTAAATCTCTTTTAACTCCACAGGAAGCGCGCCGGCATTCAGCAGGTCAGCCAATTGTTGCGCTTCTTTTACGGTGAAGTTGCCTACAATCGAAACATCCGTTTGGTTAAATACTTGGTTGACCGCTGCCGCGGAAATAAATTTTGGGTCTGCTTTTCCCGCTTCTTTTTTGTAAGAATCTTCTCCCTCTTTAAAGTCAAGCCAAATGACCAATAAATTGTTTGGCGGCCCCATTTTATATACTTTTTCCGTCACTTCTTTAAATTTATCCGCGTCTTTTAATTTGATCGCGACACTCGGCTTTCCGTTTTCGTCAAATGTCAGCTTGGCCCCACCTTGGACAAGGTCGCTGCCATCCATTAACACATGGTCATTCACGTCACGAAACGTTAATTTCGCTTGTGTCGCCAAAATTTCACGGGCTTGGTTTTGGTCTTTTATGCCAGCAAGCTGCACGCGAATCCGGTTTTTCCCTTCTATTTGAATATTCGGCTCGCTGACGCCAAGCACGTTGATCCGGCGGTTTAACGCGCTCACCGTGCTTTTTAACGTATCGTTATCGATTTTGTCACCTTTTTTCGCCGGTTTCACTTCATAAAGCACTTCAAAGCCGCCTTGCAAATCAAGGCCCAATTTAATATTATGTACAATTCCTTGAATCGTCGGCCCCATTACCCCTGCCAACAGCAAGAGCAACAGGAAAAACGCGACAATGCGATTGCGTTTTACCATAATAAAAAATCCTCCTTCAGCTCTTCTTGCCGCTCTTCCTTCGACATTCCGCCAGACAAACATTGTTTTCACAAAAAAAGCAAGGCTGATCGCAACAAACGATGACCGCAAACATCAGACCTTTCTGCATACCCATTCCCATTATGAAGGAGCAAACGGAAACTGTCAATTTTCTACATCACTATAATAATTCCTTTAATACCGTTTCTAAATCATCATTGTCGGAAGAACGCTGTTCTTTATATGACTGCATCGTCACAAACGACATGTATTCGCCGATTTGCAGCGACAAAATATCGTTGACAAGCTCAAATAGCTTTTTTTCTTCCTTGAAGTTTTTCCACTTTTTTTGCACTAAACAATCCCATATTTGTTCCATTGTCACTTGGTTATAGCCAAGCAAGCGAAATTCATCATACTTGCATTGCAATGCCGGCATCAGTTGTTCGCGCAACTCCTTTTGTTTCTCCTTTTCCATTCTTTTCCCTTCTCCCCTTGATAAAATCCGCCATCATCCTTGTCATGCTTGTTTATATCGACTGCATATAGTTAATTGTATAAAAGATTACCGCATTTGAGAAGGTAGGGAGAGACGATGTCCAAATTTTTACGAGGAACGATGATTTTAATCGTTGCCGGTTTGATTACAAGAGTGCTTGGATTTGTCAATCGGATTGTCGTCGCCCGCGTCATCGGCGGGGAAGGGGTTGGATTGTACATGATGGCAATGCCGACGCTTGTGCTGGCGATAACGATCACGCAAATGGGGCTGCCTGTCGCCATTTCGAAACTAGTGGCAGAAGCCGAAGCGGTCGGCGACCGGCAAAGAGTGAAGCAAATTCTTGTCGTTTCTTTAACGATGACTGGCATACTTAGCGTTATTTTCTTTCCTGCCATGATTTTGCTCGCTCCGTTTTTGTCGCAAACATTGTTTACGGACCCGCGCACCTATTATCCGCTGATCGCCATCGCCCCCGTCGTCCCAATCATTGCGATTTCTTCCGTGCTGCGCGGGTATTTCCAAGGAAAACAACAAATGAAGCCATACGCGTATTCACAGCTATTAGAGCAAATCGTCCGCATCAGCTTAATAGCCATTTGCACAAAAGCGCTGTTGCCATACGGCATTGAATATGCTGCTGCGGGCGCCATGCTTTCGTCGGTAATCGGCGAATTCGCATCGCTATTATACTTGCTTTACATGTTTAAGTTAAAAAAATCGATGAAAGTGCGCGCAAAGTTTTTTCAATATGTCAAAGCAGGGAAGCAGACGTTTATCAGTTTAATGCGCATCGCGTTGCCAACGACAGGAAGCCGGTTAATTGGTTCCCTTTCCTGGTTTTTGGAGCCGATTGTCGTGGCGAACAGCTTGGCCATCGCCGGGGTCGCAACGACGCTGGCTACAAAGCAATACGGCCAGCTGACCGGATATGCGCTTCCATTATTAATGCTGCCATCTTTCATTACGTATTCATTATCCACGTCTCTTGTTCCGGCAATTAGCGAAGCAGCGGCGCAAAAGCAAACATTACTGGTGGAACACCGCATTCAGCAGGCAATGCGCCTTTCCCTTGTCACCGGCGGGCTCTCTGTCGTCGTCTTATATGTGTTTGCGGAACCGCTCATGCTGCTGATGTATGGCACCAGCGAAGCGACCCATTTTGTCAAAGTGATGGCGCCGTTTTTCTTATTCTATTACTTTCAAGGCCCGCTGCAGGCGATATTGCAAAGCCTTGATTTAGCGAAAGCAGCGATGACAAACAGCCTCATCGGCGCAGCTGTCAAAATTGCCTGCATTTTCGCATTGGCAACCCAGCCAAACTTAGGAATTATGGGAGCGGCATTGGCCATTGCGATCAATACGGTGCTGGTTACACTGCTTCATTTTGCAACGGTCGTTAAAGCAGTGTCATACTCCGTTTATGTAAGCGAATATGCAAAAACATGTCTATCGATCATGGCAGCGGGAGCCGCTGGATATATATCATTCCACCATACTTTCGTTATGTTCTCGCTGCCGATGCGGACGTTAGCGGCTATTGCCGTGACAACCACCGTTTATTTGCTTCTATTGATCATTTTTCAATTGATGAAACGAGAAGAGCTTGCGCAAATTCCAGCAATCGGTGCCTTTTTTGCGAAAAAAAACCGCAAATAAACTTCTAAACACGTCCAAATAAGAATATACTTTGGTAAAACAATTATCGAGCGACAAGGGGGGAGGGAGATGGCGAGACTCGGAACAGCCATTGTTTACGGAATCGTCACGATTTTCTTATTGGCGGCTCTCATCAGCTTCTTTTTATCTCTCATTCTCAAATGGACGGACATACAAGAATCTTCACTAACATGGGTGATTTTCGCCGGATCGCTTCTTTCGGTATTCATCGGGGGGTTTGTGGCCGGAGGGAAAGGAAAAGAAAAAGGTTGGTTTATCGGCGGGACCACCAGCTTGCTATTTTCCTTCATTGTATTTCTGTTTCAATTTTTAGGATTGGAAAAAGCGTTCACCCTGGAACAATGGCTGTATCATCTTAGCTTTTTTGTCGCAGCGGCAATTGGCGGAATTGCCGGAGTAAATATAACCGCATCGCGAAATTAAACAATGACGGCTACCTTCGCTGAAAAAAGGTAGCCGTTTTCCATTTACTTATTTTCGGAAACAACCTCGCGCACTGCCGAGCGGTCGTAAGTAAGACGCGTTCCATCTCCGGCGCGGATGACCACTTTATCTTCGTCGACCGAATCGATGATTCCATGCAGACCGCCGATAGTGATGATTTTATCTCCTTTTTTTAAATTGGCTTGCATTTGCTGAATCGCGCGCTGCCGTTTTTGCTGCGGCCGAATCAACAAGAAGTAAAAAATAACAAAAACAAAAATAATTGGAAGTAAATTCATAATCGTCGCTGATGTCGCTGACATAAAATCCCCTCTTTCTTAGTCATATTTTATTTAAAAGTTTTTTGCATTCGGTTTATTAAAGCCATAACGTTCAAAAAATTCATCGCGAAAATCCCGGAGCCGGTCTTCGCGAATCGCCTGTCTGACCTGCTCCATTAATTTTATCAAAAAATAAACGTTATGGTAAGAAGTTAGACGAATCCCAAACGTTTCGTCACATTTGATGAGATGGCGGATGTATGCACGCGTATAATTGCGGCACGTATAACAGTCGCAGTTAGGATCAAGCGGCGAAAAATCGCGGGCGTATTGCGCGTTTTTGATGACGACGCGCCCTTGGCTTGTCATGACGGTTCCATTGCGCCCGATCCGTGTCGGAAGCACGCAGTCAAACATATCAATGCCGCGAATCGCCCCGTCAATAAGCGAATCCGGCGAACCAACTCCCATCAAATAACGCGGCTTGTCCGCCGGCAGAAGCGGTGTCGTAAACTCGAGCACGCGATTCATCACTTCTTTCGGCTCGCCAACAGAGAGGCCGCCGACCGCATATCCCGGAAAATCTAACGACACTAAATCTTGCGCGCTCTGTCTGCGCAGATCTTCAAATTCCCCTCCCTGCACAATGCCAAACAAGCCTTGCACATCCGGGCGCTTGTGCGCTTTTAAACAGCGCTCCGCCCAACGGCTTGTCCGTTCGACGGACTGTTTCATATATTCATATGTTGCCGGATATGGCGGGCATTCATCAAACGCCATGATAATGTCGGAACCGAGTGCGTTTTGAATTTCGATCGCCTTTTCTGGAGACAAAAATAGTTTATCTCCGTTTAAATGATTGCGAAAATATACCCCTTCTTCCTCGATTTTCCGAAAATCGCTTAAACTAAACACTTGAAAACCGCCGGAATCGGTTAAAATGCCGCGGTCCCAATTCATAAACGAATGAAGGCCCCCGGCTTCTTTGACGATTTCGTGCCCTGGCCGCAGCCATAGATGGTACGTATTGCTCAAAATAATGCCTGCGCCCATCTCTTTTAATTCTTCCGGTGATAACGTTTTGACAGTCGCCAACGTCCCTACCGGCATAAACATCGGTGTTTCAAACGAACCATGCGGCGTGTGGAGCACTCCAAGCCGTGCACCCGTTTGTTTGCATGTTTTGATAAGCTCGAAACGAATCGGTGATGTCAAGCCAATGCTCCCCTTTCTTAAATAATCAACATGGCATCGCCGAAGCTAAAAAACCGGTACCGCTCTTTAACCGCCACGTTGTAAGCATGCAAAATATTTTCGCGGCCGGCAAGCGCACTGACAAGCATAATCAGCGTTGATTTCGGCAAATGAAAGTTGGTCACTAAGCCATCGATCGCCTTAAACTCATAGCCTGGATAAATGAAAATATCCGTCCAGCCGCTTTCCGCAACAAATGTGCCGTCATGTCTTGCCGCGATCGTCTCCAACGTGCGCGTGGACGTCGTGCCGACAGCAATAATGCGGCCTCCTTGCCGCTTTGTTTCGTTTAACAATTGTGCCGTCGCTTCCGTCATTTGATAAAATTCGGCATGCATATCATGTTCTTCAATGTTTTCGACATTGACAGGGCGGAACGTGCCAAGCCCAACGTGGAGAGTGATAAACGCGATATGCACCCCTTTGGCGCGGATATCGTCAAGAAGCTGTTCCGTAAAATGCAGTCCGGCTGTAGGCGCCGCCGCTGAGCCGATTTCACGGGCATATACAGTCTGATAGCGTTCCGGATCAGCCAATTTTTCTTTAATATAGGGAGGCAACGGCATTTCCCCAAGCTGTTCAAGCACTTCATAAAAAATACCCCGGTAAGAAAATTGCAAAACGCGGCCGCCATGTTCAAGCGTATCAACGCATGTCGCTTGCAGCCGCCCGTCGCCGAAAATAATTTTCGTGCCGGCTTTTACCCGCTTTGCCGGTTTTACAAGCGTTTCCCACCGGTCTCCTTCCAATTGTTTCAGCAACAACACCTCAATGTGGGCACCGGTATTTTCTTTTTCCCCGTAAAGCCGCGCCGGCATCACACGTGTATCATTCAGAACGAGGCAATCCCCTTCACGCAAATACGATAAAATGTTGCGAAAAGTTTCATGGCGGATTTCGCCGGTTTTTTTATCAAGCACCATCAACCGCGATGCGTCGCGGTTGGGCAGCGGTGTTTGCGCAATCAGCTCTTCCGGTAAATCAAAGTCAAACAAATCGATTTTCATTTTTCTCACCTTGCCTTGTTGTTTAACGGAATCGACCAAGCACATAAAAAATGAGGGACAGCACAACGCTTAGCAAAATCGATGTAACAATCGGAAAATAAAAAGTCGTGTTCCCTTTCCGGATAATAATGTCGCCCGGAAGCCGCCCCAGTTTTATAAACTGCATGAGAAACCCGATAATAATGAGGACAGCTCCAACGGTCATGATAAGCTTAGGCAGGCTATTCATGTTTTGGAACCTCCATTCCAACATGCTTGTAAGCAGCAGGGGTGACAATGCGGCCGCGCGGGGTGCGCTGTAAAAAGCCGATTTGCAGCAAGTACGGCTCGTAAACATCTTCAATCGTCTGTGCCTCTTCGCCGATCGTTGCGGCAATCGTGTCAATGCCAACCGGTCCGCCGTTAAACTTTTCTATAATCGCTTCGATCAATTTATGGTCGATATGATCAAGGCCAAGCCGGTCGACTTGCAGCAGCTCGAGCGCCTCTTTCGCCAGCGAAAATGTGATCGTTCCGTCCCCCCGGACTTGGGCAAAATCGCGAACGCGGCGCAAAAGGCGATTCGCAATGCGCGGCGTTCCCCGCGAGCGCCGGGCAATTTCCAGCGCAGCTTCCGCCTTAATGTCCACGTGCAAAATCTCTGCTGTCCGCATCACTATTTGCGTAAGATGTTCCGGCTGATAATACTCCAATCGGCTAATCACGCCAAAGCGGTCGCGGAGCGGTGCGGATAAGGCGCCAGCTCTTGTCGTGGCGCCGACAAGCGTAAACGGGGGCAAGTCAATGCGGATGGAACGGGCAGTTTGCCCTTTTCCAATCACGATATCCAAGCAATAATCTTCCATCGCCGGATACAGCACTTCTTCGACAGAACGGTGCAACCGGTGAATTTCATCAATGAATAGCACATCTCCTGGCTCCAAAGAAGTTAAAATCGCCGCTAAATCGCCGGGCCGCTCAATCGCCGGGCCGGAAGTCGTGCGAAGGTGAACTCCCATCTCATTCGCAATAATTCCTGCCAACGTGGTCTTTCCCAGCCCGGGAGGACCGTACAGCAGCACATGATCAAGCGTCTCTTCGCGCATTTTCGCCGCTTCGATAAATACTTTTAAATTATCTTTCACCTTATCTTGTCCAATATATTCATGCAAAAATTTCGGGCGGAGACTATATTCCAGCGAAATGTCTTCACGATGGACATCGCCGGAAACAAGGCGTTCTTCCATGTTCCTCCCCTCCCTATTTTAACAGTTGCTGAAGCGCGCGCTTCACATATTGGTCCGTGGACAGGTTTTCTTTCATTAACGATGGCACTACTTTTTGAATTTCCCGTTCCGCGTAACCGAGCGCTTTTAACGCCTCGATCGCCTCCTCGAGAGCAGATAAATGTGACGGTTCTTCTTCGGGATGAAACAAATCTGGATATGTTCTAGCAGCGACAGCAGTAAGCTTCCCTTTTAAATCGAGAATCATCTGCCGCGCCGTTTTTTTTCCGACTCCAGGAAACTTGCATAAAAATGTTTCGTTCTCTTGTTCGATCGCTTCGACAAGCTGCTCGGGCCGCCCCGCCGCTAAAATCGCCAAACCGCCTTTTGGGCCGATTCCCGAAACTTGCAACAGCTTTGCGAACAGCGCTCGTTCTTCGCGGGTGCGAAATCCGTACAAAGCAAGCATATCTTCACGGACATATTGGTATGTATAAACCGTTACGATCGTATCGCGGCTTTCTTGAAACGAAAACGGGTTGGGCGTAAAGATTTGGTACCCAATGCCGTTGTTGTCGATCACAATATATTCCGGGCAAACATAATCAACGTATCCGCGGATAAATTCAATCAACGCTGTACCCCTCTCTTTTCTTTCCTGCCTTTCCATTGTATCATACCATTACATTATAACAAAAAGCGAATGTATATTCCTATAAAAACAAAAAAAGACTTACCAAAAGATAAGTCTTATTGTCTGAAAGCGAAATGGCGGTATGTTTCGATCATGTCTTGATATTGCGACTTGGAGACGACGCGAATCCCTCGCTTCAACTGCTCATGCTGGCGGCTTTCCAGCTTTTTTACATCAATTTGAAAAAACGATTGAATAATCCGCGTCGAATGAGCGGGCTTTCCTTCAAAAATCGATAACGTTCCATCTTCAGTAATGCCAAAATACCCGTTCGCTTTCAATAATGGCGAAATATCATCCACCGTTTTGCGAAATACAAGCGTTTCATCATCCATATTCACAAGCTGCCAGCCTTTATATTTTTTCCATATGTCTTTCATGGACATAAAGGTTTCTGCTTTTGTCTCTTCGCTCACTTCCCCGTCTAAATATTGCCGTTCCAAAATAATCGTCATTTTTACCGGCGCCGGCGCTGCAAACGCAACTTGGACAAACAATGCATGGAAAAACATCACGAAGAAAGCGGCTAACATTCGCATTTCCTTTTCCTCTCTTTCAAGGTAAAAATAAATGCTCAACTTTATTTTCACCAATGCAAGAAGTTTTATCCGCTTTCTTTCCACTGCCGCACTTTTTTCCGTGTTTGGCCTTCCCGGCACAGCCTGTGCCCCATTTGGCGAAAAAATAATGCCCTATACGACTGCGTATAGGACATTATGTGACCGTTACTCATCGAGCACGGACTCGTCCAAGTTGTGGTACACTTCTTGGACGTCGTCGTCGTCTTCGAGCGCATCGATCAGCTTCAACATTTTTTTCAAATCATCGCCGGCCAGTGTCGTATATGTTTGCGGAATCATCGTAATTTCGGCACTGACAAACGAAAAGCCTTGCTTCTCCAACTGTTCTTTAACTTCTTCAAACGTTTCCGGCGTTGTATAAATTTCAAACGAATCTTCGGTTGTTTCCATCTCTTCCGCTCCTGCTTCAATCGCCTGAAGAAGCATGTCGTCTTCATCGATGTCAAGCCCTTCGCGGGCGATAACGAGCAGCCCTTTTCGATCAAATAAATAAGAAACGCAGCCGGCTTCCCCTAAATTGCCGCCATTTTTCGAAAATGCCACCCGCACGTTGGAAGCAGTGCGGTTTTTATTATCCGTTAAGCAAACAACCATCACCGCAACGCCGCCAGGCCCATATCCTTCATAGCGAACTTCTTCGTAGTTCGTCTGTTCTTGGCTCCCCGTTGCTTTTTTGATGGCACGCTCGATATTTTCATTCGGCATGTTCGCCGCTCTTGCTTTTTCAACAGCAAGACGCAAGGCTGGATTGGCCGCCGGATCGCCTCCGCCTGTTTTAGCGGCTACATAAATTTCTTTCGCCAGTTTCATAAACAGTTTGCCGCGCTTAGCATCTTGCGCGTTTTTACGGCGTTGAATGTTCTTCCACTTCGAATGTCCAGCCATAGAAATTTCTCCTCTCATCGCAACGAAATTTCCGATATTACTATATCAAAAAAACGAGAAATTGTCATAATAAAAACGGGAATGCCTTGAAAAAAGCATTCCCTTATCAAAATTACCGCGTATTGGCCGGACGTTCGATTATTTTCCCGTTGATAAAAATCGTTTTTAAATCGCGCTCGATTTCTTCCATCGGCCGGCCGCGGCGGATATCGTTGTCGATGGTGCGGACGCGGTTGTACATGCTCGGATTAGAAACAACGCGCACATGTTTTCCTTTCGTGTATGGCGCAACCGCTTGGGCGACAAGACGTTCCACATGATCCGCGCGTTTCGCGTCAGTTGAAATCGCGACAAGCACATGGTCACGATACACGAGCGCCCGCGCATCGCTAACTCCTTTCACCGCATCAGCGCGGCGCGAGACCGCCTCCGCTAAACGCCCATCATAACTTTTGTAATAAGAAGGATTGGCTTTTCCTGCCCTTGAATTTAAATGGCCATGATAGTTGCGGTCGCCATCGCCGAAATCGGTGTCGATCGGGAGCACCGGCGCATCGGTATCAAACCGGGCCGTTCCCGGAATCCGCGCACGGTCATTGCCGGCAAAAAAATCGGTCGCCGGCCCGCGGCGGCTTAATATATAGTTGTTGTCGTAATTAACCGTATTGGTTCCATAGCGGCCGTAGCGATATTGATCAGCGGAGCGCTCCGTCGAATAATACCCGATTGGGCGCGTCGCATTGCTGTAACGCGGATGGTCATCATCCATGCCATTGGCACACGCGGCAAGCCCGCTTATCAAACAAACAGCCCCGATCATTTTCAGTGCACTTTTCAACGCAAAAAACCCCCTTTTTCCTCCTTCAAACAAGGCCAAAAAATGTTCTGGCCTTATGATTAGCTTGGCGAAGGAAAGGGGGTTTTATCGCTGTCAGTTAAAGGCAAAATTAGAATTTTGGCGGCGCGATCGCCAATTGCCGTTTATGATGCGAACGTTGGTGCAGACGCTCAATAATTTGCCGGTCCTTTTCTGGAATTTCTTCTCCTTTTAAGTATTTATCAATCATTTCGTACGTTGTTCCCATTTCGCTTTCATCTGTTTGTCCTTCCCATAATCCCGCGCTTGGCGCTTTTGTTATGATTTCGTCCGGAACGCCGAGAATGCGCGCCATCTCGCGCACTTCCCCTTTCGTAAAATGAACGAGCGGCACTAAATCAACTCCGCCATCCCCATATTTAGTAAAATATCCCGTATACCATTCCGCCGCGTTGTCTGTGCCGACCACCATATATCCGTAATTATTGGCAACCGCGTATAATGTCGTCATGCGAAGGCGCGCTCTTGTGTTCGCATCGCCTAAACGGGCTGCTGTTTCATTCCATTCGCCTTTTTCTTTCAATTGCTTTTCCACTTCTCCAAATAATGTATTATGCGTTTCTGTTAAATCAATGATGAAGTGCTTAATGCCGCAGCTTTCCACCACTTTTAATGCGTCTTCCATATCTTTCGGATTGCTTTTGCACGGCATAATCAATCCGAGTGAATTATCCGGAAATGCACGTTTAATTAAGTGGGCGACGACTGCTGAGTCGATGCCGCCGCTAATGCCGACAACTGCCCCGTTTAATCCGGCGCCCGCCACTTGGTCGCGCAGCCATTGAACCAGTTTTTCAATTTTTTCTTTCATCTTTTTCAACTTCCTTTCACGAAAAAATTCCATATGTTTATTTTATCATACCGATAATTTCGCGGACAAACTGATTACGTGCTTTGCGCGCGACAGAAAGGCGTTTGTTTCGCCGCAGCGCAAAGCGCCATTCCCTCATCATATCAGCAGGAAATAAAAGAGCATGTAAAAACCACGGCTTTTCAGCCAGCAGGAAAAGAGTGGTGCGGAATGATCGTTTGAAACATCGGAATGCTGGCCAGCATCGCCGTGATGAAATGGTATGTTTGCAACCATTCAAGCCCATCGGCGATATCTCGCCGGCAGGCAAATGACAATCTTTCCGCATCAGAAATATATGTTTGCATGACCCAAAAAGCGCCTTCCGCCAAAATACCCCATTTTGCCCAATAGCAGTATATACCTCTGGAACACGGGCAACCCCCGCCTTCTTCAATGCCTGCATAAATACCGCCTGCCTCATCGCTTCGCAAAAAGTTCTGTACCGTTTTGCCACCCAACACCCTTCGCATGCGGTGACAAGCCATACATTTGGTTTAACCATTTTGATGTTTTTCACACGCAAACCGGATTCGTTTTGCAGAAGAAAAAAGAGACGATCCATTCCATCGTCTCTTTTTCGTCTATTGTTCATGATGATCGCCGCTCTCCACATCTTGCGGTTCTGTAAACAGCCGTCCTTCCCCTCGAAGGAACGCCGGTGCAGGCGAAGCTTGCGGGAATGGGTATGCCGGTCCTGCAACATATGGCTGTGCCGGATATGGATATGGGGCGAATGCAGGCGGCATGTACGAATAAAACATTGGATTCCAGCCATGCCCTTGTATTACTGGCGTTATTGGCGCGCATGGCACTATCGGATAAGGGGCAGGTGCAGGCAAAGGAAATGGTGAATATCCAGTTGGCGCGATATTGGCTGCTATGGATGGCGCGACATTTTCTTCATGATGATCTGGCATTGGCGGCGCCTCTTCGAATTCGCTGCTGCTTTCTTCAATGCCAGGAAACGAATGAGAGCTGTTTTCCTTCATCTGATCTGTTAATGGCTGCGAATATGCTGGGTAGCTATTTGGCGCTGCCGGCATGAATGGAAAACAAAATCCGGCATCAGGCAAAACCGGAGTGACTGGAACGCACGGATATTGCGGAAGCGGTGCAAGCAGCGGAACTCCTGTGACATATGGCTGCGGCATGATGGATGCATGCGGAATGTTTGGCAGTACTGGTGGCGCATCGTAATCCGCTTGATCCGCTTCTGCCTTTTCTTTTTCTGGCGCTTCCGCAAGGTTTTCTATTTCTGCTTCCGGCTTCATTATCCCCGGTAAAATATTTTCTGGCTTCGGCGGAATCGGCGGAACGTTTGAAAATGCATTGGAAAAGTTAACATTTACGTTTGGAGCAACTGGCGGAATCGTATGGGATAGCGGTGGTATATTTAGCGGTTGCTTTAATTCTTTCTCCGCCTCCTTCTTTTTTTCCGAAGTTGGCGCAATGTTCGGTATTTTATGCGGCTCGTTCACTAACGGTTTTGGCTTCTCCTTGACTGGCAGATGCGGCGCTTTATTCACTGATGGTTTCGGCGCTTCTTTTTCGATTGGTTTTGGCTGCTCATTTACCAGTGGCTTTGGCGCTTCATTCACCTGCGGTTTTGGTGCTTCATTGGTTGATGGTTTTGGAAATTCGTTGACTTTGGCTTTTTCTTTTTCCGGATATGGAATGTTTTGCGAAAACTCTGCATCAATATCCACAGATATAAACGGTTTTATGTTGGCATACGGATGTTCTTTATGTTCCATCTCTTGTTTTGGCATGATATTGATTTTTGCTTCTTTTTTTGGCATCTCTTTCTTGACCGGAACCCCGGCAGTCGGGACTTTAATTTTCATTCCCGGCATAATCATATCTGGATTGCTTAAATGGCCGTTCATTTTTTTTAATTGTTCAAAGTCGACACCATACTTTTGCGCAATTTTCCAAAGCGTGTCGCCTTTTTGGACAATATGGATTTTCACTCCTTCCCCCTCCTAAACCGAAACTATTCGCTTTGTATCTCAGCTTCCGCTTGTTGTCACCATCATCCTTCAACATAATCTATGATAAAGACAGCCATTTTATGATAAAAAAATCATCCTGTCAGACGGCGGCTATTCCGTCTGACAAGATGATTCTTTACGCCAGCGCCAGCATCCGGGCAAGCGCCTGCGAGGCATCTTGTGCAATCAGCGGCGGAACGGCAATTTGGTTAACCATTATGCCTCTTTCCAGCGATTCGAGCGCCCATAACAAATGCGGCAAATCAATGCGATTCATTGTGAAGCACGGGCACATATACGGATTTAACGAAACGATTTCTTTATCGGGATGTTCGCGAATAATCCGGCTGACTAAATTCATTTCCGTGCCGATTGCCCATTTGCTTCCGGCAGGAGCGTTTTGGATCGTTTCAATAATATATTTCGTGGAACCGACATAATCGGCTTGCTGCACAACCTCCCAGCTGCATTCCGGATGAACGATAATCTTCATGTCCGGTTTTGTCTGCCGGATGCGCTCTATATGACGGACGGTAAAATTTTCGTGAACGGAACAATGCCCTTTCCAAAGAATCACTTTAACTTTTTTTATATCTCCTTTATATTCTAATCGGTCTGTGTGCGGATCCCACACCGCCATTTCATCAAGAGCGACTCCAAGCTGGTATGCGGTGTTTCTCCCTAAGTGTTGGTCTGGCAAAAAGAAAATTCGCTCTTTTTGTTTAAATGCCCACTCCACCATGTTTTTCGCGTTCGAGGAAGTAACGGTCGCGCCGCCGTGGCGCCCGACAAACGCTTTAATCGCCGCCGTCGAATTCACGTATGTCAACGGCAAAATTGTGCCAGCAAACAGCTCCTGTAATATCGGCCACGCCCGTTCCACTTGGGCAATGTCCGCCATATCTGCCATCGAGCACCCAGCCCGCATATCCGGCAAAATGACTTTTTGATAGTCGCCTGTTAAAATGTCTGCCGTTTCTGCCATAAAATGCACACCGCAAAACACAATGTATTCTGCTTCGCTGTTTTGCGCCGCCATTTGCGCTAGCTGCAGGGAATCGCCCGTCGCATCGGCAAACTGAATCACTTCGTCTTTCTGGTAATGATGCCCTGGGATAAACAATCTCTTTCCAAACCGTTCTTTTATGGCACGGACACGTTCCTCCATCTCGTTGATGCTCATCGTTTTATAATTTTCTGGCATATCATCAAGCCGTTTCATTGCTTCTAACACGTTCATGATTTTCCCTCCCCCTCTACTCCCATCATTGCAAATGAAAGCTAATATCTAATGATTTAGCAGAATGTGTCAGCATCCCGAGCGAAATATAATCTACGCCAGTTGCCCCGTACGCAGCGAGGTTTTCAAGCGTAATCCCGCCCGAAGCCTCAGTGACAATCGGCTTAGGCACCAGCGAGACAAATTCGCGCACTTCTTCTGGAGTGCGGTTATCAAACATAATGACATCAACTCCCGTCTTCACCGCTTCTAACACTTGCGCTTTCGTTTCCGTTTCCACTTCGATTTTGACCATATGACCGAGCTTCGCGCGCACCGCCTGCACCGCTTTTGTAATCGAACCGCAAAAAGCGATATGATTATCTTTAATCATGACACCGTCATACAAGCCGAAACGATGATTATAACCTCCTCCACATACAACCGCGTGCTTTTCTAACATCCGCAACCCCGGCGTCGTTTTTCGTGTGTCGCAAATGCGCGTATGGCTGCTGTTAAGCGCCATTACCGCTTGATGTGTTAACGTTGCGATGCCGCTCATTCGCTGCAGCAAATTTAAAATCACGCGCTCGCCCGCCAATAGCGGGGCGACCGGGCCGGAGGCAGCGGCAATCGTTTCCCCTTTTTTTATTTGTTCGCCATCGCGTTTATAAAGCGTTACATGGATGTCAGGATGCAACAGGCGATATCCTGTCACAATAATATCTGTACCCGCTAACACCCCGTCTTCCTTTGCCGTAAACGTTCCTGCCGCCCATTCATTGTCCGGAAAAATCGTTTCACTCGTAATATCCCGTTCGCCGATGTCTTCCATAAAAAATTGCCGCAATAGCTGTTGTAATTTAAGTTGGTTCATTCGCCCTTCCCCCATTCTTCCAGTGTCAATGCTCTGCCATGCTGGTTACATTTAGCTCGTTTTTTGTCCGGCAAATCCGCCGTTTTTTCCATTGCTCCCGCGCAAATGGATAGTCGGAACGGTAATGCCCTCCCCGGCTTTCTGTACGTTGCAGCGCTGATGTCGTTATCAGCCAGCCTGCCAGCAGCATATGAATAACCGTAATTTCCTCGATAGAAAGATCTTCAAGTGAACTGTCCACAAACGCAGATAACGGAAATTGTTCAAACCATTTTTTTGCATATTGCAACCCTTGTTCATCACGAACGATGCCGACATATGTGGACATGATCGTTTGAATGGCTGTTATTTCCGGCAAATTGCGCACGGCTTTTTTGATATCGCTTTGCATATCATTTGGCCGTTTGCGCAATCGGAGAGGCGGCGCTGTCTCTTTCCGGACAGCCTCTGCCGCGCGCGCCCCGAACACGATTCCCTCAAGCAGCGAATTGCTCGCCAATCGATTTGCCCCGTGAACGCCCGTGCACGCCACCTCTCCGACAGCATATAACCCTTGTATGGAAGTCTGTCCGCAATCATTAACGAAAACGCCGCCCATCAAAAAATGAGCACCTGGCACAATCGGAAGCCTGCCTGTCTCCATATCAATGCCATGTTCCGCGCATAGATGTGCCAGCGCCGGAAACCGTTCATGGCAGCGATGGACAGCTGAAATATCTAAATAGACATGATGCCCTTTGCTCATTTCGTCATAAATAGCGCGTGCAACAATATCGCGGGGCGCCAAGTCTTGCAGCGGATGGATATGTTCCATTATTCGCCTCCCGTCTTCTGTCACTAACACCGCTCCCTCACCGCGCACTGCTTCTGAAATTAACCCAGCCGCTTTCCCAGCGGCAAACAACATCGTCGGATGGAATTGAATAAATTCGACATCGGCAATAACAGCGCCGGCACGATAAGCTAATGCAATTCCATCCCCTGTGGCCGTTGCAGCGTTGGAAGAAAAAGCATACATTCCCGCACATCCGCCCGCCGCAAGCACGACGGCGCCAGCGTAATAGCATGAAGTTTGGCCTAATGGATTTTTCGTCTTCACTCCGATGCAGCGGCCATGTTGGATAATTAATTCGATGACGCATTCTCCCTCGATGATCTCCACATGTCCCTTTAGCTTTTCTAACAAAAATGAAACTATCGTCCGTCCTGTTTGATCTCCTCCCGCATGCAAAATTCGCCGTTTTCTGTGCCCTCCTTCCTGCCCGAGATGCAGGCTGCCGTCCTGATTGACATCGAATGTTAATCCTGCGTTCATCCATTCACGAATTCGTTTTGGCCCCTCGCGAACGAGCAATTCAACCGCCTTTTCATCATTATGTTGGCACCCAGCCGCTATCGTATCTTCAACATGACAGCGCCAATCATCCTCCGGTGAAACGGACGCAGCGACACCGCCTTGCGCCAGCCTTGAATTGCTCTCGTCTTTTTTTGTTTTTGTGAAGATTGTCACATTTTTATGTTCATGCAAATAATAGGCAGTGGTTAACGCTGCGACGCCACTTCCGACAATAATCACTTCCGTTTCCATCATAAAGGTGCCTCCTGATCAATAATGTCTTGACATCTATATTGACATATATTTAAACTAATGACAAGAGTTTTGTCAATATTTTGTGAACAAAAGGAATGATTTTGATGATTTATCTGGATTATGCTGCTACAACGCCGATGAGCAAAGAAGCGATCAACGCCTTTGTGGAAGCAGCAACCGCCTACTTTGGAAATGCAAGCAGTTTACACGATATTGGAAGCAATGCAGAACGGCTGTTAACTATCTGCCGGCAAGAACTTGCCGCGCTTATTGGCGGAGAAGAACGGGGGATTTATTTTACAAGCGGGGGAACAGAAGCAAATATTCTTGCTATCCGTTCACTCATTAATGCGCATCGCCACCGCGGCAACCATCTTATAACAACTAAGATAGAACACGCCTCCCTTTATCATCTTTTTCAACAATTGGAAACAGAAGGGTTTGAGGTCACCTATTTGCCGGTCAACCAGTTTGGACAAATTGATATCGATGACTTGGAGCGGGCAATCACGCCGAAAACGATTCTTGCTTCCATCCAACACGCTAATTCAGAAATCGGAACAATACAGCCGGTTGCCGAAATTGGATGGCGGCTGCGGCATCATGGAGTAATTTTTCATAGCGATTGCGTGCAAACTTTTGGTAAAATACGAATAGATGTGAAAAGGATGTTCGTTGACAGCCTTTCGGTTTCCGCCCATAAAATTTACGGACCGAAAGGAGTGGGCGCAGTATATATTGATCCGCGCATCAAATGGCAACCTTGCTTTCCCAACGCCACCCATGAATATGGATTTCGCCCCGGAACCGTCAATGTGCCTGGGATCGCTTCTTTCGTTACAGCGGCACAGCACATTTGCGATAATATGGATTCCGAACATGCACGCTTTGAACAACTGCGCCGTTGCTTGCTGGCGCTTATTCGGGAAAAGAGCTTGCCCGTTACAGTTGAAGGGCACCCTGATGCGCGTCTGCCGCATATTGTCGGCCTTTCCGCTCATGGAATCGAAGGCCAATATATCCTGCTGGAATGCAACCGTGATAATATTGCCATTTCCACTGGAAGTGCATGCCAGGTTGGGAAACAGGCCCATTCGCGAACAATGTTGGCAGTTGGAAAATCCGCCGAAGAAGCAAAACAGTTCATACGCGTTTCATTTGGAAAATGGACGACGGAAAAAGATATTCATCGATTCATATCTTCCCTTGAACGAATCTGCCAGCAAAGAAAGGAGCTTGAAACAAGTTGAAAGAAGAAAAAAAAATTCTCGGGGAACAACGGCGCCAGCTCATTTTGCAGTGGCTGAAAGAAAGCAACCGGCCGATCACCGGCGCCGAACTCGCGGCAAAAACGAACGTCAGCCGCCAAGTGGTCGTGCAGGATATCTCGCTGTTAAAAGCGCGCAATGAACCGATTATTGCCACAAGCCAAGGCTATTTATACTTGCCGCCTAACGTTCCGGCACAAACGTATGCGCGCACGATCGCATGCTTCCATACACCCGAGCAAACGAAAGAAGAATTATATATTCTCGTCGACCATGGCGTCACTGTCAAAGATGTCAAAATTGAGCATCCCGTATACGGAGACTTGACCGCTTCCGTGATGGTGAGCAACCGACTGGAAGTCGACCAATTTATCCAAAAAATCGAAGAAACGAAAGCATCATACTTGTTGCAGCTGACGGATGGCACACATCTTCATACGATTGAAGCAGATTCCGCCGCCAAGCTCGACGCCGCCTGCCATGCCCTGAAAAAAGCGGGATTTCTTATTGAGTCGTAGCTGCAAAAACCAATATAAAAACCATCCCTGTCGCTATAGGCCAGGGATGGTTTTATTTTTCCAAAATATCCTAATCAAATAATATAATACGGGTAACTTCCTAATACTTGGACGGTGCAATCAAGCGCCTCAAGCTCCGCAATGGCGCCCGGAATTAGCACATCGTCCATTTTTTGATCGATGTCAATAATGAAAAAATAGTTGCCAAGCCCTGTTTTCGCAGGGCGGGATTCGATTTTTGTCAAATTTAATTTGCGCCAGGCAAACGCGGAAAGCACTTGGTGAAGAGCGCCAGGCTGGTCTTTTGGAAGCGCCACCATCAGTGTCGTTTTATCGCCGGCATAAAGCGGTGAGTCCATTTTCAGCGGTTCGTTTTGCTTGCGGACGATAATAAAACGCGTATGGTTGTAATCATGGTCATGAATGTTTTCTTGCACGATCATAAGCCCGTATTCTTTAGCCGCCAGCCGGTTGGCAATCGCCGCGATCGGAAGGTGCGGATGTTCGCTGACGAATTTCGCCGCCGCGCTTGTCGATGTCATATATACATGCTTCGCTTTTTTTAAATTCGCATGCAAAAATTTATGGCATTGCGCAATCGCATGCGAGTGGGAATAAATTTCTTTCACTTCCGTCCAATGATGCGCGTGGTACGGATGCACCATTAAATGTTGTTGAATCGGAGCGATAATTTCCCCGACAATCGGAAGCGATTGTTCATGGATTAAATAATCAAGCGTTAAATTCACCGATCCTTCCAGCGCGTTCTCGAGCGGCACCACCCCGGCGTCAATCTCTCCGTTGCTTACCGCATCGATGCACTCCGGAATGGTAGAATACGGGATTTTTTCTGCGTGAGGAAACATGGTGGTTACCGCTAAATCAGTAAATGTCGCTTTCGGTCCTAAATAGCCAATTTTCATTCTGCTGCCTCTCCCTTACTTTAATAAACCCCTGAACCAACGATTTCGACTTTTTCGACAAATTCGAGCCGCCGCAATTTTGCAAGCAGCTCTTCGATATCTTCTTTCATCTCATTTGTGCTGATCGATAGCGTGACATTCGCGCGGCCCTGAAGCGGAATCGTTTGATGAATCGTCAGCACATTGCAGCCGGCTGCGGCGACGACGCTAAGCAGTTGGGAAAGCGTGCCGGAGCGGTCTTCTAAATGAAAAAATAACGTAACGATGCTTTCTTTCACCACCGCTTGAAACGGAAACACCGCATCGCGATACTTATAAAACACGCTCCGGCTGACATCGACCAGCTGCACCGCTTCCGCAACAGAGTCAACCTTTTTTCTTTCCAGCAATTCTTTGGCTAAAAGCACTTTTCGCATCGCTTCCGGCAATACGTCTTCGCGAACTAAGTAAAATTTTTTATCCAACGGGCCTCCCCTGCCCTCCTCCAACGTTAATCGACAAACTCAAATTCGTAATTTAAAAGCCTAATAATATCGCCATCTTTCGCGCCGCGCTCGCGCAACGCATCATCGACGCCCATTGCCCGCAGCTGCCGGGCAAAGCGGCGGACGGATTCTTCTCTGGAAAAATCGGTCATTTTAAATAGCTTTTCGACTTTGTCGCCAGATAAAATAAACGTTCCATCGCTGTCTCTCGTAATCGTAAACGGTATTTCCTCTTTTTCGTATTTGTAGACGACGCGCTGCAGCCCCGGCTCTTCTGTCTCATGGAGCGGGAATTCCGGCGTTGTTTCCAAAAGGTCGGCAATCGCAAATAACAATTCGCGCACTCCTTGTCTTGTCACCGCAGAAATCGGAAAAACCGGGACTTTATCCCCAAGTTTTTCTCTGAACTTTTTCAAGTTTTCTTCCGCATTCGGCATATCCATCTTGTTGGCCGCAATGATTTGCGGTCGCTCCGTTAAGCGCAAATTGTACTGTTTTAATTCTTCGTTAATCACTAAATAATCTTCGTATGGATCGCGTCCTTCTATTGCCGCCATGTCAATCACATGGACAATGACGCGCGTCCGTTCGATATGGCGCAAAAATTGGTGCCCTAACCCGACGCCTTGATGCGCGCCTTCAATCAGCCCCGGCAAGTCCGCCATCACAAAGCTTCTGCCATCATCCGTTTCCACCACTCCTAAATTTGGGACAAGCGTCGTAAAATGATACTCGGCAATTTTTGGCTTTGCGGCAGAAACAACGGAAAGAAGCGTGGATTTGCCGACACTTGGAAAACCGACCAGCCCGACATCGGCAAGAAGTTTTAATTCAAGGATAACGTTCCGTTCCTCACCCGGCTCCCCGTTTTCCGCAATTTCCGGAGCGGGATTTGCCGGGGTGGCAAAGCGGGTGTTTCCGCGTCCCCCGCGTCCGCCTTTGGCAACGACAAACCGCTGTCCGTTTTCCGTTAAATCGGCTAATACTTGATTCGTATCGGCGTCAATGACGACCGTTCCCGGCGGCACTTTCACGATCAAGTCTTCCGCATTTTTCCCGTGCTGGTTTTTCGACATGCCATTTTCGCCTCTTGCCGCCTTAAAATGGCGCTGATAGCGAAAATCCATCAGCGTCCTTAACCCTTCGTCGACGACGAATACCACGTCGCCTCCTTTTCCGCCGTCACCGCCCGCCGGACCGCCTTTTGGCACATATTTTTCGCGGCGAAACGCGACCATTCCGTTGCCGCCATCGCCGCCCTTCACGTAAATTTTCACTTGGTCGACAAACATCTTTTTTTCCTCCGATCTATTCTTGATGCCATAACTGCTTATTATTTTACACAAAATTTGCAAAGTGTTTCACATGAAAAACCAAACGGTGCTTCCGGGCATCGTTTCCGTCCGATGGCAACGCGCACCAAAAACAATGATTCCTAAAACAGCTCTGCCTCCATGCTAAAATGCAATGTTGATCAGCACGGTCAATTCATGATTATGTATATGAAAAGATTCCAAACGGACCGCCGCTTGCTGCTGATGGCTGCGGAGCCATTGAACAATGCGGTTTTTATCCTTTATTGTCCCGCAATAATCAAAAAACAGCTTTACTTCCTTTTTGAACACTTCAATGGAAACGCTCATATGGTTTTCGCCATGCGCCTCCGCCTGGGTTTCCATTAAATTCAAAAATTGGCTGCTCCATGCCGTTAAATCCGCATCATATGGGGATAAATCGCATTCATCCCCCAGCACCTCATATTCTAACGAAATCAGCCGTGTTTTCCAATTATACGTCATCATCCATTCGGCAAATTGCACTGCTTTTAAATTGGTGAGCTTCGTTTCCTGCTGCATCTCGCAAATAATTTCGTCAATAATTTCGTTAACGCGTTCTATTTTATTTAACGCCAAATTCCCTTTAATCAACTGAATTTTATTCAGCCAGTCATGGCGAGAATGGCGCAATACATCCACTATCCTCCATTGGTTTTCCATCCACAGCGCTCCCGTTCATAAATTACACCGTTTATGATCTATCATCTTTACTATAACATTTTTTTACAAGAAACGGGAATGATTTTTCGCGCTTTTCCGAAAAGCAAAAAGAAAACTCTAACCAAGCAGGTTAGAGTTTTCTTTAAGCGGTTTACGCTTCTTTGCTGACAGGGTATACGCTCACTTTTTTGCGGTTGCGTCCTAACCGTTCGAAACGAACGATGCCGTCGATTTTCGCATAAAGCGTGTCATCGCCGCCGCGGCCAACGTTCAATCCCGGATGGATTTTCGTGCCGCGTTGACGGTAAAGAATCGAGCCGCCAGTAACAAATTGGCCGTCAGCGCGTTTTGCGCCAAGACGCTTCGCGATGGAGTCGCGTCCGTTCTTTGTCGAGCCTACCCCTTTTTTCGATGCGAAGAATTGGAGATCAAGTCTTAGCATATTGCGTCACCTCCCGTTACCGTTGAATCACGCGAATATATTCTCCATAATCGCGTTCAATCGTTTGTAAAGAAACGAGCATCGCTTCAAGGAGGAGCTGGACTTTCTCTGCCGTCGCTTCGTCGTCAATGGGAGGAAGCTCGCAGCGGAGATAGCCGCCGTTTTCCCCTTGCGTAATATACGGTTGAACGTTTGTTAGCGCCATGATCGAATTGACGGCGCCAAACGAAACCGCCGATGCTCCAGCACAAACGATGTCTTGCCCATGCTGAGCAAAATTTGCGTGCCCTTTCATCGTAAACGCGCGAATTTTCCCGTCTTTTGTGCGCTCAATTTCAACATGAATCATCGCGAATGCCTTTATGCATTAATTTTTTCAATCACGACTTTTGTGTAAGGCTGACGGTGACCTTGTTTGCGACGGTAGTTCTTTTTCGGCTTATATTTGAAAACAATAATTTTCTTTTGACGGCCGTGTTTTTGCACTTTCGCCGTTACCGTTGCCCCTTCTACCGTAGGGTTGCCGATTTTAACTGTTTCGCCGCCAACAAACAACACTTTGTCAAACGTTACCGTCTCGCCTTCAGCGGCATCAATTTTTTCGATGTAAATTTCTTGTCCTTCTTCCACTTTAATTTGTTTACCGCCAGTTTCGATAATTGCGTACATGAATCGCACCTCCTCATATAGACTCAGACTCGCCAGCGACAAGGCGGTCCGCCTCGCGAACGCTTGAAAACCCGCGCTGAGCGGTTGTAGTACGGGTGCTGTAACGTAATGCGCTGCACCGCTTTTTGCCCGCTTATGCAAACGGCACAAAAATTCTACAACGTAAAAAATATTATCATAACGAAAAGAAAAATGTCAATATGTTTTCCTTACACGTAAATAAGCCGGCTTAACGGAATGTCTGTCTGCTTTTCAGCAAAAAAAGCATGCAAAATTTCATTCTCGTCCAATGTTACACGTTCATTATTATCTCTCATTATAACGATCGAATGTTTTTGACCGCGGTAAAATTTTAGCAATACGTGCGAAATTCGTTCCTCTTCGAAAGCAGCAATCGTTCGCAATTTCGTATAATCGCTCCGTTTTCCGTAATAACGTTCCAATAAAAAGCGCATGACAACATAATGGCGATGTTTCCACTCTTTCCATAGCGATGTGGTAAGAAACATGGCGATCGCCCATAAATCAATCTGTTTTGGCTGGATGGACAAAACGGCAATGGCAAAAAAAGCGAGTATGGCCATGGACAATGCGATTGTTTTTTGATGTGCCTCGCTGAACGGAAAATAATAAGTAAAAAAAAGAAACAGCAGCTTTCCGCCATCCAACGGCCAAATCGGCAATAAGTTGATTGCGAGAATCGCGATATTGTAATGCAAAAATAAATCCCATCCTTCGTTTGTCATAACCCCCGTCTTCCATAAAAAAAACGCAATCGCCATCAACCAAAGGTGTTGCGCTGGTCCAGCAAGCGTTACAATCAGCTCTTCGCGAAACGGCCGGTTTCCGTGTTCCTCCACTTCCGCCACTCCGCCAAACGGCAAAAGCAAAATCCGCTTCACACGCCATGAAAAAAAAGCGGCGGCAACAGCATGCCCAAGCTCATGAATCAACACAATAAAAAATAAAAGAAACAGCTGCTTAAAGTGAGCGGTCAGCACCGCAATGCCGCCAAACAGCCATAACAGCGGATGGATGTGAATGTTGCCAAACAATCGGATATACTTATTCAAAGGAGATCACCTGAATCGGATCAATAAAATGATCCCCTTGTTTAATGGCAAAATAAAACACCGCCTTTGCTTGGTCATGGCTGCTTGTCATCGCTGTTCCCACTTCTTTGCCTGTCTCCACAAAATCGTACAGTTTCACGGCAATCGATCCTAAGTTGCCATACCATGACTCGCTTCCATCGGCATGCTGGATGATCACGGTTTTCCCAAACTTCTCTTTTGTGCCGGCAAAGATAACGATTCCTTCATTTACCGCTTCCACCTTCGCGTTACTGGCTGTTTCTACCATCACGCCTTGCCCGTTTTTCTGAAAACTTTCGAGGACGCGGCCTGATGCAGGAACGGCATATTGCTTTGGCGCTGTTTTTAGTTCGTTTTCCGTCTTTGTGGAAAGGAACGCCAGCGGCTCGCCAAACTGCTTTTCGTACCATTGGGAAACCGCCGCAAATTGAAATTCTTTCTCCATTGTCTCTTTCACAAATTGGCGTGCCGGTTCTAGCGAGCCGGATGGATTTTTAAACAAAATAGCTGTTATTAACACAAGGCAGGCGGATAAGAGCATTTTTAAAATGAACGCTTCTTTGCGAAATAATGGATGCTTCTCTTCAAACGTATAGTGGTCATAGGTCACTACTGGCTGGCCGTACCGCTGTTCATCGGTGACCGCCCACAACTCCTGTTGTTGCGGCGTCCCATAACGGTGCCGCCTTTCTTTTCTCCGCTTTTCCACGCGCTTGCGGATGTCGCGGGCACGTCGCTTCATTTTATTCCTCACCATCCCTCCCGGCATTGTTTGTACTAGTTTATTAGACAACCTTGGAAGATATGATTAAATAAAAAATTCCCTGCCATTTTCATCAGCAGGGATTAACGGACACCAAACAATTTTTTTATTTTCGAGAAAATTCCCTTTTGCTCATCTTCCAGCGGCTGCAGCGGGACAGACTCTCCGAGAATCCTCCGTGCGATATTGCGGTACGCGATCGACGCCTTGCTGCTTGGGTCGAGAACGATCGGTTCGCCTTTATTGGAAGATTTGATGACGTTTTCATCATCGGCAATGACCCCTAACAAATCAATCGATAAGTGCATGACGATTTCGTCGACGTCAAGCATATCGCCGTTTTTCACCATATGGCTGCGGATGCGGTTAATGATCAGGCGCGGCGGTTTGATATGTTCCTCGTTTTCAAGCAACCCGATAATCCGATCGGCATCGCGCACTGCCGATACTTCCGGCGTTGTTACAACAATCGCCTCATCCGCCCCCGCCACGGCGTTCCGGTAACCTTGCTCAATGCCTGCCGGGCAGTCGATTAACACATAATCATAATCTTGCTTTAACTCGTCGACCAGCTGTTTCATCTGTTCCGGACTGACCGCCGATTTATCGCTTGTTTGCGCGGCAGGCAGCAAATAAAGGTGATCATCAAACCGTTTATCTTTAACGAGCGCTTTTTGCACGGTACAGCGCCCTTCCACAACGTCAACCAGGTCATAAATAATGCGGTTTTCCAACCCCATCACCACATCGAGGTTGCGCAAGCCGATATCTGTGTCAACAAGGCACACCCGCTTTCCAAGGATCGCGAGCGCTGTTCCGATATTTGCCGTTGTCGTCGTCTTTCCGACGCCGCCTTTTCCTGATGTAATGACGATCGCTTCTCCCACCGTTACACTCCCCTTTCTAACCGCGTCAAATTCGGCCGCAGCTGCGCCAGCAGCTGCAAACGATCGACAACAATTTGGTTATGCTCATCGATATACGCGCATTCCATTTCATTCCGCTCATCCGTTTTATAATCGGGAGCCCGGTTCATCACATCGCCAATTCGCAGCTGTGTCGGCTTCATAATCGATGCGGCAATGACCGCTTCTTTATTTCCGTAATACCCGGCATGGGCAATTCCGCGCAACGCTCCGAGAATAAAAATATTTCCGCCGGCAATAACGATCCCCCCCGGATTGACATCTCCGATTAATAAAAGATCTCCTTGCACATGCAGCACCTGACCTGAACGAACGATTTTGGAAACCGACACAATTTCCGTTTTCCTCTTCCACTCCAGCGCTTCTTCCTTTGTCATAACATTGCTTTCAATCGATTCAACGACTAAATTTTTTTTGCGGCGAATTAATGTGCGCAATTCTTCTTCTTGCTCCGGAGTCAAATAGCGATTGCCAACTTTGAGATGAACGGAAACGAGCGGACCGTCCGATTCCGCTTTTTCGCTTGCCGTTAATTTTTCTTCGAGTTCTTTTAACAGATCATCATAAGAACATGTGTCATCGAGATGCAACGTCAGCCCATCTTTCGTTCCCTTCATCGTTACATACGGTTGTTTTTGTTTCGCCACAACGTTCACCTCAACGAATAATTCTACAAAAACGTCCATTTTCCTTTTAATCTTCCTGTTCCAACCGCTTGATTTTTACCAATTGCTGCTTCAACGGATATGAAAGCAAAACAAGAAACACCACATTCAGCAACAGCGTCGGCGATAATCTTTGCAGACAAAACATTTGAAAAGGCATATTGGTTCTTCCTATGAGCAGTTGAATTCCATATACATATAATTCGAGAACGGCGATCGAAAAGAGACTAAGAAAACAAGCAATTAACCAATGTTGATGGAGCACTTTCATCGCTTTCGCCGCGATGTAAGCGATGAAAGGAAACGAAAATGAATAAACACCAAGCAATTCCGTGTAGGTGCAATCATAAAGCACGCCAAAAATCAGCCCGTAAACCATCGCGCGCGTTTGCCCTATATAAATAGCAGCAAAAACAATAAAAATAAGGAAAAAGCGCGGCACAAAAAAATAATCGATATATACATGATTTTTTGGCCACACATCGACAAAAATGCTTTCACTCATAAAACAAACAACGGCAAGGAAAGGAAGCACCCACTTTTTCACTTTGCTTCCTCCCTTTCCTCAAGCGTTTCATCAATTTTTCTTTTCACAATGATCACGTCATCAATGTCATAAAAATTTGCCAATGGTTTTACGTAAACCATTTTTGTCAGCCCGTATTGATCTGGCACGACCTCCATCACTTCACCGATAGGAAGATCTTTTGGGAAAACGCCACCAAGACCAGAGGTTAACACTTTTTGCTTTTTCTCGATTTTCGCGTCAAAAGGAATCCGTTTTAACAACAGCGCTCTTCGTTTTTCATCATATCCTTCGATTAATCCAAAAATATTTTCGTTTCCTTGCACATAAGCGGAAATCCGGTTTTTTTGATCAAGCGCGCTCAACAATTGAACAGTGGAAGTAAATTGCGAGGCGTGCTGCACTTTTCCGACTAACCCTTCTGGCGTAATCACGGCCATATCTTTCTTGACGCCGTGCTGCTCCCCTCTATTGACGATAATTGTTTCCTGCCAGCGGTCTGGGTTTCTTCCAATAACAGTAGCCTGAATTGGAATAAAATCACGCAAGCTTTCTTTTTTATTTAAAAGAGCGCGAAGCCGTTCATTTTCCTTTTTTAATGCCTGCACTTGCGTTTCCAGCGCCACATACTCTTCGAGACGCGCTTTTAACAGCTTGTTTTCTTTATATGTATTTCTTATATCATTCACATTCTCAAAGAAGCCCGCAACGAGCTGTGCGGGCTTATGAAAAATAAGCTGGACAAAACCGGTTGTATCTTTTAAAAACTGCTCCGGCCATGTGAGTTCGCGATCTTTTAAGGAAAAACCAATCAATGCCACGAGGATAATAATGCTGACGAGCAATAAAATGAGACGTTTGTTTAAAAAGAACTGTGGCATGATGTTGACACCCTCTTACTATCAGCGATGGTCTCTCGCTTTGTTTTTAAATAAATCGATATGATCAAGCGCCTTTCCTGTTCCGATCGCTACACAATCGAGCGGATTTTCCGCAACAATGACAGGCATATCCGTTTCTTTGCTGATGACTTTATCCAGGTTGCGCAGCAGCGCGCCGCCGCCTGTAAGCACGATGCCGCGGTCCATAATATCTGCGGCTAATTCCGGCGGTGTCTTTTCCAACGTATTTTTCACGGACTCGACAATCGCATAAACCGTATCATGCAGCGCTTCCGCGATTTCCTCCGCACTAATTTCGATCGTTTTCGGAAGCCCTGTCAGTAAATCGCGTCCGCGGATTTCCATTTTCCCAATGCCTTCCGGATTTCCTGCCGAGCCGATTTCCATTTTAATCGCTTCCGCTGTCCGTTCCCCGATCATTAAATTATACGTTTTGCGGATATATTGAATAATGGCCTCGTCCATCTCATCGCCAGCGATGCGGATCGACTGGCTTGTGACGATGCCTCCAAGAGAAATAACCGCCACTTCCGTCGTCCCACCGCCGATGTCAACGACCATGCTTCCCGTCGGCTCCCATACAGGAAGATTCGCGCCAATCGCCGCCGCAAACGGTTCTTCAATCGTATAAGCGTCGCGCGCTCCCGCCTGCCGCGTCGCATCGATGACCGCGCGTTCTTCCACAGCGGTGATCCCATACGGCACACATACCATCACGTACGGCTTTCCCGCAAAAAATCCTTTATTTTTTGTCGCTTGTCTGATGTAATATTTCATCATCGTCGCCGTTGTCTCATAGTCGGCGATGACCCCGTCTTTCATCGGACGAAGGGCAACGACATTTCCAGGAGTCCGGCCAATCATGTTTTTCGCCTCGTTGCCGACTGCGACAATTTGTTTTGTATCTTTTTGCAGCGCAACAACAGATGGTTCTCTGACAACAATTCCTTTTCCTTTGACATACACGAGCGTATTTGCAGTCCCTAAATCGATGCCAAGGTCTCTTGTTCCAAATCCAAACATAATCTATATCTTCCTTTCTGAAACGAAATGCTTTTATAAGAATCCGCTTAATTTGTCGATTTAACATATATGTTTGTTTCAGAGCTTTGTACGACACCGCCCAAAACAGGATAAAAACTCATAATTTTTATTATAACTGATTCGACAAAAAATGAGAACTACTACATGTACCCTTTTTCTTTCAAACTGACAAATTTTTGATCGCCAATGATGAGATGATCCAATAATTCGATGCCAATAATGCGGCCGCATTCGGCCAGACGTTTCGTCACATCAATATCTTCTCGGCTTGGAGTTGGGTCGCCAGAGGGATGATTGTGCGCGCAAATAATGGAGGCGGCGGAGCGCTTAATCGCTTCTTTGAACACTTCGCGCGGATGAACGATGGAGGCGTTTAAGCTGCCGATAAATATCGTTTTTCGGTAAATCACTTGATTTTTTGTATTTAAATAAATGGCGACAAAATGCTCCTGCGACAAAAAGCGCATATCTTCCATGACATATTTCGCGCCATCTTCAGGAGAACGGATCACGTAGCGGTCATTGTTGACGAGGCGGTGGATTCGCCGGCCGAGTTCGATTGCCGCTAAAATTTGCACCGCCTTCGTCGTCCCGATTCCTTTTATGCTTGTTATTTCTTCAATCGAAGCGTCTTTTAGAAGGCGAAGCCCTTCAAAATGCTGGAGCAAGCGATGGGCAAGCTGCAATACCGATTCTTCTTTTGTTCCTGTCCGAAGCAAAATGGCGAGCAGCTCATGGTCAGCCAAGCTTTCCGGGCCGGCAGAAAGAAGCCGCTCACGAGGGCGGTCATCTTTTGGCACATCGCGAATCATCAATGTCATCGTATTTTATCTTCACTCCTTTTTTTCTTTTCATCAATAAAAAAAAATTACCAGCCGAGGCGCTTCAGCTCGCGCACGGTCCGCGACAACGGCAGCCCGACAACAGTGAAATAGTCTCCTTCAATGCGTTTGACAAATAAAGCGGCGCGCCCTTGAATGCCGTATGCTCCCGCTTTGTCCATCGGCTCTCCTGTCGCAATGTAATCGGAAATTTCTTCTTCCGTTAAATCCCAAAACATTACTTTCGTTTTTTCTACAAACAATGATTGGCCGTTTGGGGAAAGAATCGCCACTCCCGTCAGCACCTCATGCGCCTCACCTGACAGCATGCGCAGCATCGCCGCTGCTTCTTCTTTTGTTTTTGGCTTGCCTAAAATGTTGTTTTGGTAAACGACGACAGTATCCGCCCCGATGACGTATGCATGAGGATAACAATCAGCAGCAGCTTTCGCCTTGCGATAAGCAAGCAGCTGCACGGCTTGCTCCGGGGATGCATCTTCGTGAATTTGTTCATCAATGTGGCTAGCGAGGATTTGAAAGCGGAGGTTAGCTAATTCAAGCAGCTGTTTTCGGCGCGGGGAACTCGAAGCTAAAATCAATTGTTTCATCGACATCACCCTTTTGCATTCGTTTCAAAGCAGGAAGATACACATGTATCGTACCAAATTTTGCGGTTCAGCACAATTTGGTAAAGTCGAAAAATCCGAAAAAAAAGAAGCTCGCTAGCTTCGCAATGGGAAAACGGAAATATATGACTTCAGCGCCTCAAGCAATTCTTGCTGTGTTTTTTGCAACAGTTCCTCTTGTTGATTGGTTTTGTAAGCAATAAGCAGATTATACGCAGCTTTCATATGTGAAACGTACCGCTTTATATTATCGTCATTCGGAATTGTTTGCGATATAAATTGTTTATAATCACTCTCTAATTTTTTCCATTCTTCTTTGTGAACATCTCCTTTTCCTAATAAAATGGCGGAAATGGCAGCCATTTCCCTGTATAGCGCTTCCCCTGCTTTTATTACTGGCTTGCGCTCCCTGTCCGTGCTGGCGAACGATAGAAATTTAATGTATGTACTATGCGCCTTCTGCTTATACCGTTCATTGATCGCCTGCAACTGTTGTTTGTCACTTCCGACGGCGATAAACAAAGCGACTGGTTTTTCGCCAACCGCCACAACAGGAATAGCGGAAGACTGGAGTTGCCGGGCATAGGCAGCCGCCGCTTCCCGATCTGTAAATACTCCCGCTTGAATCACGCTGACTGTGAAAGAAGAAGCCGCTGCTTCATTTGCAGATTCCGCCGCTTGCCCTGTCGAGTCTTTGGATTCCGCGGGAACCGGCAGCTCCGTTTCCAGCGTTTGCCCGGAATGCTCCTTCTCCTTTGGAATGACATTTAATACAATGAATCCAAAACTTGTGCCAATGATGACCGCCATCATGATTGAAAAAATTGCTGATTTGATCCGTGCGTTCAATGCGCCGATAATGGGCGAGCGCTTTTTCCGCTTTTTTTGCTGGAAAGAAGCGGACGGCCTTGGCTCCGCTTCCTTTTCGTTTTCCAATATGTTCGTTTCTATCGGCTTATCGGTAGTAAACGGCCGCTCTTTTCCGTTAATTTTCACCGTAATTTCTTGCCCATGCTTGTCCATCATGCCACCATCCTTCTCCTCATTTCCCGCCTATCTTATCATAAACAAAGAAAAAAAGAACAAGACATTTGTCGTCTTGTTCCCGGATTATTTCGGCAAATTCGGCTATTATCGGTCACGTATTTGCTGAACAGACAATGCTTCGACAGGAACTTCCGGCGATTGCTCGGAAAAGGTGCACAACTGTTTCGTTTCTCCTTTTAAACAAATAGAATAATGGAACGAGCCGTTTTCGTCTTTCTTAACAAGTACATATGATGGATTCGTTTCCAATGGCAGCACGTTTCCGGTAAACGGGTCTTTGATCGGATGAAGCATTCCTTCTTCCACAAGCTGTTTGTACGTTAGTTTTTCGGAAGAGCGGGATGGCAAAAATTCCACGTTTTCTGCCCCGACATAAAGGCGCGCCGCTTCGTAAAGCGCATAGGCATTAGAAACAAACGTTCTCTCTTTTGCTTTTTCGATGATATGAAGCACCGCAATAACAGCAATGGAAGCAACAATTCCTAAAATGACAAGCACCGCTAACAACTCCACTAGCGTCATTCCTCGGTTTGTACGCAGCAACATATAACCACTCCGCCATTCATTACCGCTGCTGCGATGACAGTTGCCCCCCAGGAACTATTTCTGTCAGCGGATTCCGCTTTTTGCTCGGCGGGGGAACGTCTATTTGCGGCAGCATATTCTGCAACTTTTCTAATTTCGGATAATAAAATGCGCTGACCGTTACCGAATACGTTAACGGATTTACTTCCGTAGCGACCGACGTCAATTCCGGATTTCCAGTAAAAGAGAGCGTTTCAACCGATACAATGCGGTTCAAGTTTTCAAGCGTTTGCAAAAAGCGCTCCAGCTGATAGTATGACGGGGATTGCACCGTCAATTGCACCGTCACTTTTTTCAATCCGTCCGGCGGCGCGGAAGAAGATTGCTTTGTCTTTCCTTGCGGCTCTGCTGTTTCATTTTCCTCTTCATTAAAAGCCATGCTCGAAATCGTGCTGTCCGAAACTACTTCCGCCCTTTCCAAATCAAGCAACAGCTGTTCGGTCAGCGGCTTGACCGGTATCTTTTTTTGCAGTTCCACGACGCTTTCCGGCAAGCCCGACTTTTGTTTGGCAATTTCCGCTCTTGTAGCGGCCAATATTTTTTTTTCGTTTGCAACCCTGTTGTTTAACTCTTCAATTTCTTGGTAACGCGGATAAAGCAGATAAAAATAAAGGCCGATAATTGCAGCGCCAAGAACTGTAAGCATAAGAACAAAAACGAGAAGCTGCCGTCTTGAGAAACGTGCTATCATGATGGTTTCTCCTTTTCCTCTAACGCTTGTTTGCGAATATGCATTTCATATTGCGCGAGATAACGCGGTACTACTTGCTCTCCAGCTGTCCTTTGTTCATCGTTTTTTTCGTTAACATTCACAGCAGAAAGGCTTTTCAGCTGCACATCGGCAATAAATTTTGCGTCCGACAGCCGTTTTAAATAATAGGCCGCCTGCTCGCTTGTGTCAAATTGAACGGAAACCGTTACCGTTCCATCCTCCGCATAGGAAAAGTTCATGATAAATCCGCGCTCTGGCAGCAATGCCGTCATGTTGCGCAAAAGCGGCACCATTTTGAGCGGGTAATCTTTCGCCCATTGCACAGTTTTGTCTAATTCCTCGATTTCCTTAACAGATTGCATGTCCGCAAGCTTTTGCTGCTCGATCGCTTGAAGCGCCTGCGTCTGCTTCAGCTCTTTTTCCAGCGAGTCGATTTGCGTCTCCGCTCTGTCGATAAGAACGTAAAAAACAGCCGCAGCAATCGCTGCCATCGCGGTGACAATCACTGTGCTTAACAAAAAGACAACATTTTTCGGCTCTTTTTTTGGCAATAAATTAATGTCAACGAACATCATCATTTCCCTCTTTTAGCCCAAGTCCCCATGCAAGATGATAGCGCGCGTCCACCGCGCCCGCCATCGCGGCCGCAAGCCGTTCTACAGGAACATCCAGCCGTTCTTGCAGCGCTTGATAAACATGGGACAAATGCGGATGATCCCCCATCAGAAACACGCGGGTAATTTGCTGTGTTCCTTGATGAATGGAAAAGGAATAGAAGCTCATCATCCGTTCCATTTCTTTATAAACATCTTCAAACGGATCAACGAGCTGCTGCTCTTCCTCCAGCTTTATTTGTTCATACTGCTCCAGCGAAAGATGGCGCATAAAAACAGGCTTATGTTCGTCAAACGCGCTAACATTGACAGATGATTGATCAAACTGAATAAGCAAAATATGATCGTCTTTCTTCACTTGATCCGCCATATAAAAAAGGCGGTATGCGCATAGCGGAGAAACATCGGCAGCGATCGGGCGGAGTTTAACAGCTTCCAGCAGCTGCACATAGCTTAACACCGAATCTTCCGGAGCAGCAAACAATAACACCACGGTCGCTTCCTGCGTTTTTTTCAAAACAACGTAATCAAACACCGGGGTATCAAACGGCAACGGAATCGTTGTTCCCAATTCCATAAACAAATAACCGCGAATTTCCTCTTCTTCTAAATCGGCAGGAAGCGGAAGCCGGCGGATAATCACGAAAGGATCTGGCACAATGAAACGGACGCGGCGTTTCTTTAATTTCCATTCATCGACACATTCTTCTAAAATCATTCCCAACGTTTCGCGGTCCATGATTTTTCCGTCGTGAATCATTCCTTTTGGAAGCTGGCGCTCTCCCCATTTGTGAACGGATAATGGGTCGTTTGCCTTTGTCTCAACATAGCGAATGACATGGTCTTTGATAACTAGATTGGCAACTTTATGCCTTGGCTGAAACAATGTTAACATATTCACGTTTTCCCCTCATATTAAAAGAAAATCATTTGCTGATACCATTCCACAATGTCTTGTCCAAAAAAATAGGCGGTCAATGACCCGAGAACGATCGCAGGCCCGAACGGCATCGGCTCCCGGCGCCGGACTTTGCCAAGCGCCATGCCAATCAGCCCGATCGCCGTTCCGTAAATCGTGGAAAAAAAGAACGCAAGCAGCACTGTTTTCCACCCAAGCGCAAATCCAAGCAGCGCAAACAATTTAATATCGCCGCCGCCCATGCCGCCTTTGCTGATGACGGCAATGAGAAAAAGCAGCAAAAAGCCGGCCGCCGCGCCAATCAGCGCATCCCGCCAAGGAAGGAACGGAATAAACAGCCGCTCAAACAGAAAGATGACCGCAAACACAAGCAGCACTTTGTCAGGAATCATCATGTAGCGAACATCGGAAACGAAGATAATCATTAACAGTGAAATGAGCGTCCAACAAACGATCAATTCTTTTGACCATCCCACCAAAAGCGGCGAAATCGTAAAAAGAATCGCCGTCGACAGCTCAACAAACGGATAAAGCAGCGAAATTCTCCCCCCGCATCCCCGGCACTTTCCGCCTTGCCAAACGTATGAGACAACAGGAATAAGTTCCCGCGCCGTAAGCTGCCGCTTGCAGCGCGGGCAATGCGAACGAGGAAACATGATCGACTCTCCCGCCGGCACGCGAAGCCCGACAACGTTAAAAAACGAGCCGAGGAGGAGGGAGTATAAAAATATAACTAGCTTCATGTTTTTAAAGCTATTCAAGTTTTACGTCTTTTCTTTCTAAGTCATTTACATCTTTATCATCAATATATTTAAAATTAGAATCAGTTTTATCTACCAATGTTACTTTATACACTAGCTTGTCACCAATTTTTTTGTCATCTTTATCCTTTATATCTACTTTAGAAATAGTTACTATACTTTCATTTGGATCATACTCTTCTGACTTTTTCCCAGGAGATTTTGGAATATTTTCAAGATATCCGGCATCATATAATTCTTTCATCGTATATGATGTTTTTGTGTTTCTGTCCGCTGTCACCGCCATTCTAGCTGCACTTACCATTTGCTTCGCATTCGCGATATGCGCATCCTTTTTCGAGTTGTCGATAATGGCGCCGATCGCCGTAATCGCAATCGCTGCGATAATCCCCAAAATGACGACGACGGCAAGCAATTCAATCAATGTGAGCCCTCGTTCGTTTTTCAAAAATCGTTTCATCATCGTAATACCCCTCTCCCTATTTTTTGTTTATCACACTTTTTTCCTAATTAATTTTACACGATTTATCAATATATGAGAATATATTCCTTGCAATTTATTGTTGAATATGGTTGAAAATATCGTACATTGGTATGATAATCGAAGCAATAATCGTTCCGACGACCCCGGACAAAAGCAAGATCATGAGCGGCTCAATCAGCGACTTCAGCCGTTCGACGCCGGCGTCCACTTCCGCTTCGTAAAAGTTGGCAACTTTCGCGAGCATTGCGTCTAATGCCCCTGTTTCTTCGCCGATCGCAATCATTTGCGTCACCAGCGGCGGAAACGCCCAATGTTTTTTCAGCGGTTCAGCAAGCGATTGGCCCCGTTCAAGCGAATCGCGCGCCTGCCTTATCACCTTGCTGATGACTTCGTTTTCGACGACATTTTCCGTGATGGACAGCGCCTGCAAAATCGGGACAGAGCTGGAAAACAGCGAGCTTAATGTCCGCGTCATGCGCGCCAATGCCGCTTTTTGGATTAGCTTTCCGAAAAACGGGATGCGCATTGCCGCATAATCCAAGTAATATTTCGTCCGTTTTTCCCTCTTCGCCAACGCAAACAAGACATATGTTCCAATCAACGCGATAGCGACAAGCCACCAATATGTTTGCATCACTTCGCTTGCGCGCAGCACAAATTTGGTGATCGCCGGAAGTTCGGCGTGAAAGTCGGCAAACATCTCGACAAATGTCGGGACGACGGAAACAAGCAAAAAAATGACGACCGCAACGGCAATAATAGCGACAGCGATAGGATAAGTCAGCGCGGAAACGATTTTTTGCCTTGTGCGGTGCATTTTTTCAAAATGGTCCGCAAGCCGTTCCAGCGTTTCATCCATATTCCCGCCTGCTTCCCCGGCTTTGACCATGTTGACAAACATCGCCGGAAAGATGCGCGGATGCTTCGCCGCGGCAGCAGATAGCGGATTTCCGGCGCGGAGCGATTCTTCCACTTCCATAAGCGCTTTTTTCAGCGCCTTGCTTTCGGTTTGACTCGCTAAAATGCGGGTGGAGTCAACAATCGAGACCCCCGCCTTTATCAATGTCGCGAACTGCCGCAAAAAAATGACAAAATCTTGGAGCTTCACCGCTTTTCCAAATGTTATTTCTTTGGTGAGTAACGTTTGCGGCACTTCGGCAATTTCGATGACTTTAATTCCTTTTTGCCGCAATTTCATGACCGCGTCCCGCTTGGACTCGCTGACAATCGTTCCTGTTTGCTTTCGCCCCTTTATATTCCGGCCTTCATATTTAAACTGAGGCATACGAATCGCCACGCTCCTGTGCAAGATAAGGTTCAGCCGCATCGCGAAGGATCAGCCCTGCTTGCATTAACTCTTTGATGCTCATCGCCAGCGTATGCATGCCAAGGGCGCGGCTTGTTTGCATGACGTTGGCGATTTGATGGACTTTTTCATTGCGGATTAAATTGGCGACTGCCGCATTATTAATTAAAACTTCCGTAGCAGCGATCCGTCCCGTTTTTTGCGGTGTTGGGAAAAGGCGCTGCGAAATAATCGCGACAAGAACAGACGCAAGCTGAATGCGGATTTGCGATTGCTGGGCAGGCGGAAAGACGTCAATAATCCGGTCGATCGTCGCCGGCGCGCTCGATGTATGCAGTGTGCCAAGGACGAGATGTCCCGTTTCCGCGGCGGTTATCGCCGTATGAATCGTTTCCAAATCGCGCATTTCCCCGACTAAAATGACATCCGGATCTTGCCTAAGTGCCGCGCGCAGACCGTTGGCAAAATTGTTCGTATCAAAGCCGACTTCGCGCTGGTCAATAATGCAGCTGCCGTGCTTGTGCAAATATTCGATAGGATCCTCCAGCGTAATAATATGTTTCCGCATCGTTTTGTTCATATAGTCAATCATCGCGGCAAGCGTCGTCGACTTCCCGCTTCCCGTCGGGCCTGTCACTAGCACAAGCCCGTGCGGTTTTTGCGCAATTTGTTTTAATACTTCAGGAAGGCGCAGTTCATCAATCGTTGGAATTTTTGTCGGAATGATGCGGATCGCCAGCGACACGCACGACCGCTGTTTATACGTATTGATGCGGAAGCGGGAAACGCCGGGAATTCCGTACGAAAAATCCAATTCCCCATTTTCTTCAAATTGCGGCCAAAGGCGGGGCGGAATGACCGCTTTTGCCATTCCTTCCGTATCTTCCGGCCGCAAAACGTCTTGGCCGTATTTTTTTAATTCGCCATTGATGCGAAAAATCGGCGGCACGCCGACCGTCAAATGAACGTCGGAAGCTTTAACTTCAAACGCAGCACATAAAAGAGCATCCAATCTTTGCTTCATGTTCCCCACCTTTAACTTAAAATCGCCACTTTCAATACCTCTTCCAGCGTCGTTAACCCTTGTTTCACTTTTAACAATCCGTCATCAATCAAAAAAATCATGCGGTTTTTTATGGCAAGCTCGCGCAATTTCGAAAATGGCTCTTTATTTAAAATGACGCGGCGCATTTCATCGGTCATCACAAGCAGCTCATGAATGGCAATCCGCCCTTTATAGCCTGTCATATTGCATGTCGGGCAGCCGCGGCCGCGGATCAGCTTGTCAATTTTCATGCCGCGGCGGGCAAAAATCTCGATTTCCCGCTTTGTCGGCTCCTGCTCTTCTTGGCAATCGCGGCAGACGCGGCGGACGAGCCGCTGGGAAACGACGCCGGCTAAAGAGGTCGCCACAAGAAACGGCTCAATCCCCATATCAATTAAGCGTGTGATGGTGCTTAACGCATCGTTTGTATGCAAGGTGCTTAACACTAAATGGCCGGTCAATGACGCGCGGATCGCCACTTCTGCCGTTTCGCGGTCGCGGATTTCTCCCACCATAATAATGTTTGGGTCTTGCCGCAAAATCGAACGCAGCCCTTGCGCAAACGTCAATCCGATATTCGGATTCACTTGGATTTGATTGACTCCTTCAATCTGATATTCGACAGGGTCTTCGATCGTAATAATATTGACTTCTTCACTGTTTAAATGGTTCAGCGCCGCATATAGCGTCGATGATTTCCCTGCCCCAGTCGGCCCGGTAATCAGAATGATTCCGTTCGGCCTTTCAATAAGTTCAATAAAGCGCCGCAAATTTAACTGGTTAAACCCAAGCTTATGAATATCGTTCAGCGCCGTCCCTAAATCAAGAATGCGGATCACGATTTTTTCGCCATAGATGGTCGGCAATGTAGAAACGCGCAAATCGACCGGATGAAAATCGATGTTCATCTTAATCCGGCCATCTTGCGGAATGCGGTGTTCGGTAATATCCATATTCGCTAAAATTTTAATTCTCGCGGTCAGCATGCTTTGCATATGTTTTGGAAGGGCGCGGTCTGTCCGCAATATACCGTCGATGCGATAACGGACAAGCACTTTCGTTTCCTGCGGGTCGATGTGGACATCGCTTGCCCGCTGTTCAACGGCGAGCTGCAAAATTTGGTTCACAAGCCGGACAATCGGGGAATCTTCTTCGGTCGCCCGTTCCTCTTCCACCGTTGTTTCCGCGGCGGGGGCCATTTGCAAAAAATCTTCTACTGATTCATCCATGTCGTAATACTTATTAATGGCGCGCAAAATATCATCTTTTGAGGCAATCGCCGTTTCAATATGGAACCCTGTCGAAAGGCGCAAATCATCGATGACAAAAAAGTCCATCGGATCAGCCATTGCCACAAGCAAGCGTTCTCCCTCAACTTTTAAAGGCATCACCATATGCCGCTTGGCAAATTCTTTCGGAATGAGGTTGGTCAGCTTCGGATCGATCGGATAGCGGTACAAGCTGACATGCGGGATGCCTAATTGAAACTCAAGCACTTCAATTAATTGCTGCTCGGTAATATACCCGAGCTGCAACAGCACATCGCCCAGCTTTTGGCCGGGAGCTTTTTCTCTTAACGCTTCCTCCAGCTGTTCCTCCGTAATGAGCCCCGCTTCCACTAATAAATCTCCTAAACGTTTCCGCTCTTGTTTTTTCTTCATCGTTCATCCCTGCTTTTCATTATCATCATTGTCCTGTTTGCCGTCCGCATCATTTGTTGTGGAAGGCGCTTTTTCTTTTTCCGGCTGCTTTTCTTCAGATTGCCCGTTGTTTCCCTCTTTGCTTTTATTCGTTTGTTCATCGTTTTTCTGATTATTGTCTGCTTGCTTTTCGTCAGCCGCCGACGGTTCGGACGTGGATGCATCCGGCTGGGTGTCTCCTAGTTCCAAACCGCGAAGTTCAATGTTATGCGATGGCGGATAAAAGTCTTCGGCAATCGTTTCCGTACGCAGAAGATGATTTCCGCTATACGCTTCCCTCTTCACTTTGACGAGTATTCCTCTTTTTCCGCTTTGCTTTAATTGGCGTTCCCCAGGGCGAAGGAGAGGGCTATATTGCACAACGGTCTTCGGTTTGAAATATTCGATATCCCCAACTTTCACTACATACTTATAAGTAAATGGCAGCCCGAAAAGCGCCACATGCAACCGGTTGTTTTCCACCCGGAACTTGAGCGTGTAAGCAGTGGTATTCGGATTGTAAAACTGCAAATCACGATTGCGATCATCTACTTTCGCTTCATAACCAACCGTTATCCCATCAGGAAGTTCGCGGCTTGTATGCCGCTCCAACACCGTAAAATTCGTCGGCAAAATCGTTTGGTAAATCGCTGAAGCAACCATGCTCATCTCTTCGGAAGAAAGCGGCCCGTTTGTCTCTTTGACATATGCCGCAAGCGAAAAGATGCTTTTTCCTTTAATTTCAACGGCCGGATTGGCAGAAATCCATTCAAGCAATGGCGCTGGCCTTTTCCCCAATTTCAGTGTCGCCGCGCTCACTTGCTGTACCGTTTCATCGGAACGGGAAACATATGCTGCAAGGTCAATCGGTTCTGACGGCATTTGCAAACCAGCCGCAATATTTGTGACATCGTTTTGCAATTTTTCGAGATTAATAGAAGAAGCGAGCGGCGGGGGAAGCAGTGTTTTTATTGTTTTAGAAAATTCTTGCACATCGAATTGGACAAGAAGCTGGGACGGCCGCCCTGACACTATTTGCCTTGCGCTTTGTTCGATTTGGAACGTAAACAGGGATGTAGGAATCTCTCCTTTTTTTTCTTGATACACAACGGGAATCGTCGCATCTGCCTTCCATTCATTCACTTTTTTCGCGATTTCCGCCAGCGCTTCTTGTTTGGATTTATTCGCAACAGAAATAGGCCCAACCATCGTTCCTGCGGGCAGGCGGTCTGTCTCTCCCAAAAACGTTTCGTAGGCTAAAACGCCAATTTGCGAAAAGCTGATCAAATAAATCGTACAAACCGCTATGACGAAAAACAACTTTACCGCAGCAATCTGTCTCACCGCCTACCTTCCCCCTTTTGCTTATGCCTCTACGTTCATTGATATATCAACGATCACGCTTGGTCCTTCTTCCTGCGCTTTCTGAATATGTTCTTCTGTCAAAATGGTGCCAGCTTCAATAAACGTATTTCCGTTTTTGTCGACAATATCTTTCGTCACCCGTTTCCCTTTTAAAAGCTCCATTTGCTTTTCGCGCAGCGCATAAAGTGCTTCTTCGCTTTCCGCTCCTTCCATGACTGCTTCGCCGCCGGAATGCTGCTCATCCGCATGTTCCGCCGTTTCTTCGCCATCCTGCCCTTCTGCTGGAACGAGCAAATGTGCCTCATCAAGCAAAGAAGACGGGGCATTGTCATGGACGACTAAAATATCTTTTCCATATGTTAATATAAATTCCGATGATAACACTGCCTGCCGGTCACCGACGAGCAGTTCAATGCCAATAATTTCTCCCGTTTCTTCGTCGATAAAAAATTCGGTCACCTCTCCGAGCAGCTGCCCTTTTCTTGTCACCGCTTTCGTGTTTTTGATGCGGATTTGTTTATTGACAAGCTGGTTGGCAATCGGAATTTCCGATAAATCAATAATATCGTGGAAACTTTCTACCGTTACGGCAAATTCGCCGATGCCGACCACTTTTTTAAACGGAATCGCTTTTAAGCTTAACTGGACGTCTTCTTGCTCAACAATAAGAAAATCAACGGAACCTTTTTCTGGATTAATGACTAATGTTTTTACAATCCCTATTTGTGTGCCATCAGAGATACTAATAATTGGAAGATTAACAATTTGTGCACTATTTTTCATCTTTTCACCACACCTATTCTTTATAATTCTGTAATATGTGTGCAAGAAATTGAAGTTCTTCTTTTATGATAGGATATGACTGGAATTTTTCTTGCAGCTGTGCACGCAATGGCGAAAGTTTGTCATATTGTTTCTCCAATAAATAATGTTCTATTAGCAAACGCGCGAATACGTAGTAATCATAATCGGGTAACGGGGTTTGCAAACATTGAATGATGCGCTGTTCATATTGTAATGGATTCATATATTTTCGGTTTAACTGAAGCTCGGTAACAACGGTTTGCAAAATTTCCGAATGGACTGGCGAAATCACAGAAGCGAGCTCTGTTTCGTCCGCATTGTCTTCTTTCGCCTTCATAACTTCTTCGCCGCTTCCGGCGCTTTGCTCCTCTTGCAGCAGTTCGTCTATATGCGGTTGCACCGCTGCATCCGTTTCTTCCGGCAGAACCTCTTCCTCATCTGATACAACCGGCGGCTGAGACATTTCTGCAAGAATGTCATCCCATTCCACGCCGCTCTCTTCATCCGCTAAGTCATCCGTTGATATCATCCATTTTTCCAGTGAAATATGCGGCAGATCTTTTTCATTATCGCGCGCTGCTGTTTCTTGTGCATGATTAGGCATAGCGGCTACGTTTTCTTCCATTTCCGGCAGATCGGCAAACGGCAGATCCGTGCCCCATTCTTCATTTGTTTCCATTTCCACCGGCCATTCATTTAGCTTTACTGCTTCATTCTCATTGCCATCTTCGATTGTTTCCCACGGAAACTCGCTTTCCGTGATAGTTTCAATCTGTCGTTCCACTGCCGCTGCTGCCAACGGCAACTCTCTCATTTCTATCATTTCGCTTTGTTCTGTGTCCTTTTCCCAAGGAAATTCATTTTCCGCCATTGTTTCCTCTCGTTCTGCATCAGCAGCGATTTCTAATGGCAGCTCGTCCACTGCAATGATTTCATCCTGTTCTCCATCCCCCATGTTTTTCTGTGAAACGCTGTTTTCTGCTGGCGGTTGTGGTGCTGTTTCTAATGGCACTTGTTCGGCTTCCACTGCTTCTTTCTGGTGAAAAACGGCTCCATTTCCGCTAGCAATGGAAGAAAAAGATTTCTCTGCCGGTTCGTCTGGCTCTTCCCATTCATCTTCATCCAGTTTTTTCGCAGCATAAAAGACATGGGCAAATTGGCGATGAAGCAAATAGGTCATCGCTATCATAAGCAGTCCCAGTAATAATGCAAGCTGCCACATCGGAAAGAAGGACTTTGCTACTAAGGAAAGAAGAGAAAGAAACAAGGCAATGATGAGTGCTGCGATTTTCCCGCTCCAACTTAATCCTATAGGAAGAATAAGCAAAATCGGAATGGCAAGGATAAAAGCAATGATCACAAATATAACGTGTTTCAATGTTTCACCCCGTTTCCCCACACCATTATATAAGACAATTTTCCTAAAATTCGGCTCTAACTTATTGTATAATAAAGTTAAATATTTGGAAAGAAGGGCATGACCAATGGAGGAAAAGAATTTTTTAGCACCCCGCTCTTCAAAAGGCTTCACCTTATTGGAAGTGCTAGCATCCATCACCATTTTGTCCATCGTCGCAATAGGAATGTTTTCCTTTTTTACGAACGCCATGCAATATACGACACACAATCAAGACAAAACAGTCGCCATTAACATCGCCCGCGGCGTATTAGCCTATATGGAGCGCCTTGATTTCACGGAGTTAAAACAATATGTGGAGAGCAAAATGAATAATACAGACAGTCAATCGTTTGTCTATCTGAATGCTTCTGACTGCTCCGCCGACGGTTTTCCGTTGCTCGGCGGCGAAAACGACAAAGAAACTAACCAAAAAACCTGCGAAAGGGCTCTGGGTCCTGCCGTCAATAACATTGATTATAAAACGCGCGTTCATATATTTCTTGTTCCGTATGACAAAAAAGCGCAGGACGAGCTGAAAGCAAACCCGCCAGAACAATTCCCTGCATCATTAATCGAGAAGATTCGCCTTGAAGATGAAGAAAATATCAACACAGATTTGCAAAACTATCTGCTCAAAATTTATGTGATCGTGCGCTGGGGAGATCGTGTTGAAAATTCGGAATGGCTTGAAGGTGTGATTGCTGATGAAACGATACGTTAATAATGAGAACGGACTATCTCTTGCCGAACTGTTAGCCGCCATTGCCATTTCTTCTTTTATCCTTGTTTCTATTTATGGCGTGTTTTTCAGCGGATTGAATGCATATAAGCGGATTTTTATCGAAAATCAACTGCGCAGCGAAGCCGATTATATTGTCGCCACCATTATGAATAAACTTTACGCGTTTGCGCCGGACGGAATCGCGATGGACCAAACGACAAATGCACAAATCGTATTTGTAAACGATAAACGAAAAGATATTGATTCTCATCTCGGCTTTGTTAAAGAAGAACCAGAACCAACTCCTGAAACGCTTACCATTGCCTTGCAAGATGGCTTGATTGCCGTCGATGGCGAACAGCTGCATTCGGATCGTTTAAAAATTGTTGCGGAAGAATCCGGGTTTTCCTACACCTGCTCCCAACAAGAAGAAGAAAAGATTTGCCGCAGCGGCGTCGTTACCATTAAGCTTGCCGTCCAAGACCGCGACCATGATGATCCAGATGACTTGCTGTATATCCAACCGTTTACATTAAAAACTGAATTCGGCTTTTAAAGGAGGGAGGCTAATGAACGAAAAAGGACATAGTTTAGTAGTCACGATGTTGATTATCACCATTTTTCTCCTTCTTGGCTTAACTATTATGTCTGTTGCGATTTATCAAGCGCGATTTACAGAAGTGCGCGTGGAAGATGTGGAATCGTTTCATGAAGCGACAAAAGCGATCGAAGAAACGATTGCGGAAATGAAAACAAGGATAGAGGATTTTGACATGTCAACAGAAGATTTAGATAGTAAGCTAGATATCGAAGGGTTGCAGAACCGCTACGGTGTGAAAATTGAAGATGTGACAAGCAATTATATCGAAGCTAGCTATCAAAAAAAATTATTATTTACCCGCGTTTATATTATTTCATATGATATCAAAGATAGCCACAAAACATACAAAACGGTGGAAAGACGGGTGATTGTGACGAGTACGCCAAGCTTTTTAAAATATGCCCTTGGTTCGCAAGAAAACGTTGTTTTAAACGGCGGGGCATATATTGAGGGAAATATTTACGCCGGAAAAAACGCTTATATGACAAATGTCGCCAATTACATCGACTTCGATAATAACGAATACATGGAACCAACGTCATTCCCAACAACAAGCAAAAATAGTGTATTGTTTGTCAATGGAAGCTATTTTTCTTGTGACCATGACAAAAACGACTGTTACGACTACAACGTTGAAGACAATGCTTTTCAGCGTATTGTGGAAAATTATTCCAACGACGTCCGTTTTCAATCCCAAGCCCCTTCCATTCGAAAAGAACGCGAGGAATTTATTGATGTGGATTTCGAATGGACCGTAAAAGATAAGTTGTTAAATGCAGCGGGAGAAACATTTAACGAAGAGCAAAAATATAAAAGCATCGCCGAACTTTTCGATGAACTGAAAAATAAATTTGACAATGTTGACTTTGAGAGCGTTTCGGAACTGCAAAAAAAAATCAATTCAACCAATCAATCAATTATTCTTCGACCTAAAGACTCTTCGGAAATTTCCCTTGGCGGCGAAGAACCTGATGACAAAGAGCAAGAGCACAAAGAGCAAGAGATTAATTTACGAGACAGATGGCTGATTGTTGACGGCGATTTATTTTTAAATGGCATCAACGAGCCGATAACAATAAAGAGGGGCAATATTATTGTATTTGGCAATTTGAGGATCAGTGGCGATGTTAAGCTTGATTCGACGGTTTACGTCTTTGGGCCGCGTAATTCACCGGACGTTCCTGGGCGCACATTGATTTACAACGCTAATATTAACATTACCGGTGATAAAGTAGTCGTGCTTCTTTCAAGAGGGCCGTTGGAAATCGCGCGAATCAATGAGTTTGAAAACAATCTTTCTCTGAAACCGCCGAACTTAAAAGGATACTTTTATACTGAAAGCAGCGCGACTGTCTATGCTGTCGGCTCATATATCAATATTCAAGGCGGCTTGTTTGCCCGCGGCGACACGTCAGCGCCGGACTTTGACGTCTCCGGACTTGTCATCAACGCCTATCGCGGACAGGTTGAGCAACTAAAACTAGGAAATCCCCTTAACTTCACTCCGCCAAAAGAAGGTGATGATGACGGTATTGAACAGTCACGCTTTGTCGTCAGCTATGAACCACGTGTATTTATCGACCGAGTGGACGGATTGCCGTTTGTGAAAAAACTGTCTCTTATCGTTGACAAGTTAACCGTCAAATAAAACAAAAGATGCGGGATGCTGCTCTTCGTTAAAAAGAAAAGGTGCCTTAAGCGAGTGGTTAGGCACCTTTTTTGTTTTACCATTTGTTCTTTCTGTTTCCTTCGTCACCGCCGCCTGGGGATGTATTTTCTTGAACGCTGACCATCACTGAATCGTAAATATCTTGACCGTCTTTCTTTTTTTCCTCTGCGGTGGCGGTAATGGTCGAGTATCCAACTTTGTTCGCGACGATATACCATCTTCCTTGTTCTTTTTCCACACTAACATATTCTGGAGCGCTCGATTCGACAGAGCGGATGTTTTTGTTTGTCGCATTATCTGGGATAAACATCAAGATGGAGGAAATGTCCACTTTTTCTCCAACTGTCATAATAACCGGTTGTTGGAAACGGATTGCTTCTAATGGAACAATCACCCTAATCGTCGCTGTTGCTGAAACGTTGCTTCCATCCATTGCCCGCACCGCAATCTTAACTGTTCCCGGCTTTTTGGCAGTAACTTTTCCGTTCTCCACCTCCGCGACATCCGGATTGCTGGAAATCCACTGCAATGTTTTGTTTGTCGCATCGCTTGGCTCGATCGTTACTGAAATTGTCTGCGTTTCGTTAACTTCCATCGTTTGTTTATAGTCTAATGTTAATTGGCGAATACGCTTAATGTATGTCAGCGATACAGTGGTAATGCCGTCTCCTTTTGTCAATCCTCCTGCCGCTTTAATGGATATGGTCGACGTTCCATCCCAAGTGACCGGAATTTCATATGGTGAATCGAGCGGCTTCCAAGCGTCATCTTGCTTTGGATTTTCGACTTTATATTCGTACGTGACGCCTTCCCCTGCGACAAAACCGGTGATTTTTACGATCGGCTGTTCTGTGACAGTCGCTCCGCTTGGGATTTGCTGACCGTCTTTAGTCTCAATTGCCACACGCGGTTTTAAATATAGCTCTACCGTCTCGTCATTATTGTATGTGACGAGAAGAACGTCGTCTTCCTTGAATTGCAACGCCTTCACCGGAAGCCTCGGATGTTTCGTCTCTCCAAGCTTGGCTGACGCTTGCCATTTCGTAATAAGGCCATAGCTGTCTCCTTCGTAATACATATCAGGCGATTCATGCAAGCGGACTTTCATTTCAATCCGTTGGGAAGGGGCCTTTAATGACGATGTCCGCGCGCCGTATTTGCTATCTTGGAACGAAACGACAGCTGGCGGCAGCTTTCCCATTGTTCCATCCATCGCCCAGTTTGCTTGAAGCGTTATTTCGCCGGTAATCTCGTTGTTATTTAGTTGCTTATAGTCGATGACCGTATTTGGAAACGCAATCTCAGCGTACTGGACGCCGTTTTCCGTGTGTACGGTCACGTTTGGCGCGTTTGGCGACGGAACAACCGTAATCCCGTCTGGAAGCGGCTGAATCAATGTAATGTTGCTGATGTTTCCGGACGCGTTTCCGACATAGCCAATAGCAGTTAGCGAATAACGTGCCTTGAAGCGGTTCGAATCACCATCAGCATCGCCGAATTTCACTAAGTCGTTTACATCTCGCGTGATTCCTTCAAGCGTCACCGTTCCGTCAAACGATGGCGGCACCTCGTCTTTGACAACAACCTTGACTGATTTCATGATTGGTGCCTGTTCTACTCCATATACATCACGATACGTCAATTCCGCAGTAAACGTATACTCCCCTTTTGCTTTAAAGCGCACCGGAATCGAAACGGTAAACGGCGGCGGTGCCGGCTGCCCTACTTTATACGGAACCGTAAACGCAATATACGCGTTTTCTTTTTTCTCATCGAGCCAAACTTGCTCTGTCTCAACAATTTCCACATTTCCGCCAAACGAGGTTAGCGGAATTTTTATCGTTCCACTCAACACCGGATCATTAGCGAGCTTTGAAAACTGCTGGAAAATTTCCGTTAAGTTTTGCGGCGTCCCTTGTTTCGCCTGCCCGCCTGCTGTCGATGACAACTTTTCTAAATAGCCCATATCCACTTCTTGGTTATTGCCAAAACCGATAGAATAGAGAGTTATATTGTTCATGCCAAGGGTTTTGGCAACATTCGTTCCATGTAAACGGATTTTTTCTTCAAATTCTCTATATTTTTCTCTGTCCGAATACGTCTCTGTTTCTGGATGATCAGGATAATAGATCGTTTGGGCTGCCGTTATGCCATTGGAATATAAAATATATTGTACGTCTAAATCTTCCGTGACTTGGTTGCACGTTCTCCAGAACAATATTCCTTCACAAACTGTATACGTAATCGGCTCTTTCACCTTTGAAACAGTCGGCATCCCATCTGTTAAAAAAATGATATATTTTTTCCGGGCCGGGTCGTTAAAAAACGATTGGGCTTGCTGGAGGGCCTGCGTATAGTTTGTTCCGCCATTTGCCCGAAGACCATTGGCTACGGTTGCAATCCAATTCAAATGCTGCTTGACGTCATAGGTTCCGGAAGGAAATGGCACAACTTTATTGTATTGAACATCGCTGGAAAAAGGAACAAGGGCAAAGCGGTCATTCGGGTTAGCGTTCGCTTTGAAATAATCGACGGCAGACTGAAGCGCATATTTTGCGCTTTGCAGCTTCATCTGCGTCATCGATCCTGACACGTCAAACACAAACACGACATCGATTGGCGGGCGAACGATGTTGTCCACCCTTCCTTGAGGGGTTAACGTTACATCCAGTCTCCCTTGGGCATCGGCATTAGGCGGCTTGGCATATTCTGTTTGCGAGGAAGTGATGGTAAAATTCAACGCAGCGGTGCTGGAGCCATTATCCGCCCCAAACGCTACAGCAGGAACATTTCCAAAGGCGACGCACAAAAGCAGCGCCATCAACAACCATAAAAATTTTCTCTTCTCCGCCACACTCCTCTCCCCCTATCCCTTACCAAAGTCCTATTACTTTTATTATAGCAAGACTTTTCGCTGGAAACATATAAAAATTTTGTCATAACAATAACTTTCTTACCTCTGCGATAAAGTAAAGCGAGCCTGTGATAAGGAAAAGGTCATCGCTCCGCTTCTGTTTCCGTTTTTCTTTGAGCCAGCGCTCCCAGTCCGTTATGCACGCTTTATCTGGATGGTCGCATAGCGCTGCAAGCTGTTCGGCAGACGCGGCGCGCGGAAAATCGAACGACGTAAACGTTATCGTTTTCGCGATTCCGGCAAGCGGCGGAATCATTTGCTCAAGCGGTTTGTCCGCCAACGCGGCAAATAATACATGAACATCTTTGTTAGGATAGTGCGAACGCACCGTATCAACGAGGCTGCGGATGCCTTCCGCGTTGTGGGCGCCGTCGATAATGATCAGCGGCTTATTGCTTATCCGTTCAAACCGCCCGATCCATTTCGCCTTTTCCAGTCCTTCATAAATATGTTCTTTTTCAATCAAAAACGAATAGCACATCCGCAAATAGTCGGCCGCCATCACGGCTACGGCCGCGTTTTGCACTTGATGCGCCCCGAACATCGTTATGTTTAAATCCGGATATTGCGAAAACACCGTCTCTACTGAAAAACGTTCGCCATCTTCATTTGCCTCATGCTGAACAATCGAAAAGTCTTCTCCCAGCCGGTATGTTTTCGCTTTCAATGATTTCGCTTTGCCGGCAATCACCGCCCATGCTTCCGGCTGATTAACTGCGGTAATGACCGGAACGCCCGATTTGATGATTCCTGCTTTTTCCAAAGCGATTTTCTCCAGCGTCTCTCCTAAAATGTTCATATGGTCATAGCCAATATTGGTAATAATGGAAATAATCGGGTAAATCACGTTCGTCGAATCGAAGCGGCCGCCGAGTCCTGCCTCGATAATCACAACATCTTGAATGTTCTTTTTCCCAAAATAATAAAACATCATCGCCGTAATCACTTCAAACTCTGTCGGCGCGCCAAGCTCTGTTGTTTCCAGCTCTTCCGCAAGCGGTTGAATGGCTCGCACCAGCTCAACAATTTCTTTGTCGCGAATTGGCCGGCCGTTTACGCTGATCCGCTCATTAAATTTCTCCACATACGGAGAAGTAAACGTTCCCACCGAATAGCCGGCCGCTTGCAAAATATGGCGCAAGTAGCTAACGGTCGAACCTTTCCCGTTCGTTCCGGCAACGTGAATTGCCCTTACGCGGCGCTCAGGATGCCCGAGCTTTTCCATCATCCATTCCATCCGTTCTAATCCCGGTTTGATTCCTAAGCGCAAACGCCCATGAATCCATTCAAGTGCTTCTTTATATGTACGAACCATCATATTTTCCCCCTAAAAATTAAGATGTGATGAGAAAAGACGAATCCAAAATGCTTGGATTCGTCTTCATGATAAAAGAAGCGGCCGCGTGTTGTCTATTTTTTTAATTCGGCAAGGCGCGCACGGACAGCCTCGCGTTTTTCCAAGTAATCTTTTTCTTTTTTCCGCTCTTCTTCGACGACGTGCGCAGGCGCTTTCGTCAGGAATCCTTCGTTGCTTAGTTTCTTCTGCACACGCTCGACTTCTTTATTGAGTTTTTCCAGTTCTTTTTCAAGCCGTTTAATTTCTTCATCGATGTTAATCAGCCCTTCGAGCGGCAAAATCAATTCCGCGCCAGTAACGACCGCCGTCATCGCTTTTTCCGCTATCGGAACGTCGGTTGCGATGATCAGCTCGCTCGGATTGCAGAACCGTTCTAAATACGCGCGATTTTTCTCGAGCGTTGCCTGCACTTGTGCATCTTTTGCCTTAATGTGCAATTTAACCGGTTTGCTTAACGGCGTGTTCACTTCAGCGCGAATGTTGCGGACTGCACGGATGATATCAACAAGAAGACGCATTTCTTCCGCCGCTTCTTTGTTTGACAGTTCAGGGCGCACTTCCGGCCATTTCGCTACCGTAATCGACTCCCCTTCATGTGGAAGGTGCTGCCAAATTTCCTCGGTAATAAACGGCATGAACGGGTGAAGCAGGCGCATCGTATGATCCAAGACATAGGCCAATACGGAGCGCGTCGTCTTTTTCGCTTCTTCATCGTCGCCGTAAAGCGGCAGTTTCGCCATTTCAATATACCAGTCGCACAAGTCGTCCCAAATGAAGTTGTACAAAACGCGGCCGACTTCGCCGAACTCGTATTTTTCGGCAAGCTTTGTCACCGTTTCGATCGTTTCGTTTAAACGCGTTAAAATCCAATGATCGGCAACGGTTTTTTCCCCGCTTAAATCGAGCTGGTCGTATGTCATTCCGCCCATGTTCATCAGCGCAAAGCGGGACGCGTTCCAAATTTTATTCGCAAAATTCCATGTTGCTTCCACTTTCTCGGTGCTAAAACGCAAATCTTGCCCAGGCGAGCTTCCTGTCGCCAGGAAGAAGCGGAGCGAATCAGCGCCGTACTGGTCGATGACATCCATCGGGTCGACGCCGTTGCCGAGCGATTTGCTCATTTTTCTTCCTTGCGCGTCGCGGACAAGGCCGTGGATTAATACGTCTTTAAACGGTCTCTTTCCGGTAAATTCAAGGCCTTGGAAAATCATGCGCGATACCCAGAAGAAAATGATGTCATATCCAGTGACAAGCACATCGGTTGGATAATAGCGTTGATAATCCGGCGCTTCCGTATCCGGCCAGCCCATCGTCGAAAACGGCCAAAGCGCCGAGCTGAACCACGTGTCTAATACATCCGGGTCTTGCTCCCAGTTTTCGATATCAGCCGGCGGTTCATGATCGACATAAATTTCGCCTGTTTCTTTATGATACCAAGCCGGAATGCGATGGCCCCACCATAATTGGCGAGAAATGCACCAGTCGCGAATATTTTCGAGCCAATGCAAATACGTTTTTTCAAACCGCTCCGGAACGAAATGGACTTTTCCTTCCGTTTTTTGCATCTCAATCGCTGCTTCGGCAAGCGGCTTCATTTTCACAAACCATTGCGTTGAAAGATACGGTTCCACCACCGCGCCGCTCCGCTCGCTATGGCCGACGGAATGCACATGCTCTTCGATTTTAAAGAGCACGCCTTGTTCTTGCAGGTCTTTGACAATTTGCTTGCGGCACTCAAAACGGTCCAATCCCTGGTATTGCAGGGCGTTTTCATTCATCGTGCCGTCTTCGTTCATGACAAGAATGCGCGGCAAATTGTGGCGGTTGCCGATTTCAAAGTCGTTCGGGTCATGCGCCGGCGTAATTTTCACCGCGCCTGAGCCGAATTCCATATCGACATACTCATCGGCGATAATTGGAATTTCGCGGCCGACAATCGGCAAAATCACCGTTTTGCCGATGAGATGCTTATAGCGCTCATCGTCTGGATGAACGGCTACCGCAGTGTCGCCGAGCATCGTTTCCGGGCGGGTCGTCGCGATTTCAATATAGCCCGATCCGTCGGCAAGCGGATAGCGCATATGATAAAGCGCGCCTTTCACTTCTTTATAAACGACTTCAATATCGGATAGCGCCGTTTTCGTGACCGGATCCCAGTTAATAATGTATTCGCCGCGATAAATAAGCCCTTTTCGGTAAAGCGAAACAAACACTTCGCGCACTGCTTTTGACAATCCTTCGTCCAGCGTAAAGCGCTCGCGCGTATAATCAAGGCCAAGCCCTAATTTCGCCCATTGCTGGCGGATGTGGTTTGCATATTCTTCTTTCCATTTCCACGTTTCTTCAAGAAATTTCTCCCGGCCTAAATCATAACGGGACAGCCCTTGCTTGCGCAGCTTTTCTTCCACTTTCGCCTGTGTGGCGATTCCGGCATGGTCCATTCCCGGAAGCCACAGCACGTCATAGCCTTGCATCCGTTTCATGCGCGTAATAATATCTTGCAGCGTCGTATCCCACGCATGCCCTAAATGCAGCTTCCCTGTTACGTTTGGCGGCGGGATCACGATCGTAAACGGCTTTTTATCAGGAGCGCCCGTCGCTTCAAAAAACTTCCCGTCAAGCCACCATTGATAGCGGTTCGCTTCTACCGCTTTATGGTCGTACTTCGTTGACATCGTTATCTCATTTTGTTCCATTGGTTTTCCCTCCTTCTTGTGAAATAAAAAACTCCCTTCATCCAAAAAAGGACGAAAGGAGACTCTTCCGCGGTACCACCTTTTTTCTTAAGCAAAGCAAACTTGCTTAAGCGCTTCATTGCGATAACGGCATATCGCCGGCTTCCTCTACAAGGCATCCGCCGTTCGAAGAAGCAGCTCGAGGGCGACCTTCCAACGATAACCGTCCTAGGAAATCTCGCAGCTAATGATTTCCCTCTCTGAAGGCGTTATTCGTTGTACTCTTCCCTGTCTTCGCCTTTTATCTATTTTTTTCTGTTTATTATACTACCGAAAAACTCATTTCATCGTCAATCATCTTTGCCAAGTTTTTATTTCTTTATTCCGTTCCTTGCATGTTGGTGACAAAAATCATCCCTCGTCATATTTTATAGTAACATCCAAAAAAGGGGAATTGTGCAATGAAGCGATTTAACCATTATTCATGGCCGCCATGGCTCCGGCAAATCCGCGCCATTTGCGGGCAAGTGATCATTCCGATAACAATTTTCCAAGCAGTCCGCACCATTTTTTTTCCGACGACATTTGACGTTATTTTATTAGCTATTTTCATTCTTATTGCGGTGGCGTTTCATCTGGAGTGGTTTTAGCGTTTTCCTCCGCTTTCCGCTGGGCGAGGCGCATGACAGCATATTCCATATTTTTCATCGTCAAGTAACGGCGCTGCAATTCGGAAACATATTCCCGCTCGCTTTTTTCATATTGCCGTTTTGCCGCGTATTCATAAATGCAGCGGTACAAAAAATGCGGTTGGGCGAGGTGGCTGAAAAAAAAAAGATTGTTCCTCTTCCGACAAAGATAACGTTTTTTCGTATGCTTCGATCCCTTCCACCCATTCATCGCCGATCGGCGGAAATGTGCGCATATGATGGCGAAGCGCCATGATGACATCAAATAGCGGAGAATTCCAACCGGCGCGTTCCCAGCTGAAAAAATAACGGCGGCTGTCTTCCGGCACGATATAATGTGAAAGCCGCGCTTTCCCGTGAATCCAGGCGATTCTCCATTTTTTTGTCTTTTTGATGGTTTCATGCCATTTCTCCATTTCCGTTTCCGCAAAGGAGTACGCCTGCATTGTTTCATGAAAATAGGTGCAGCATTGCAGTTGAAACGGGGACATATACCACGCATTTTCACACTTTTCCACATATGATTGCAAAAAGGAGCGCTGCCTTTCCCACTCTCTTTTTTTATTTTCATAGTAATTGTTGATCTCTTCCTCACTAACATCTAATTGTCTTAACGACTTTTGGTGCAAATGGGCGAGATCGCGAAAAAAAGAGAGGACATGCTCGCGTATGTCTTTTCGCTCAGCGGGAAACACCCATGGCATTAAATAATAATGCCGTCCATGGGCTGCAAATGGAAGTCCTTGTTTTGTCAAATAAAGCGGAACCGATTGTTGCCCGCAAAAAATGTATGATTGCCAAACGGCCTCCATTTCTCGGACGTTCGCGATTTCTTTTAAAGCAAATGTGCCGGCATTGGTATATACTTTTTTTACTTTTCCATGCTGCTCCATGCGGAACGGTTTGAGCCCGTACTGCCGCAAAACAGACGCGTACATTTCCATGTGTTCCTTGTTCAAGACAACACCCCCTTCATAAAAAGAAGTGAGGAATCATGCTTTCCCTCACTACGAAGAGCGGTTTCCCGCCAGCGCCGGTATATATAGCAATTGCCCTTCATGGATTTCTTCCACGTTTTCCAATTGGTTGACGCGCAAAAGCTGCTGGATGGTGACATCGTACCGCTCGGCGATCTTGTCCAATGAATCTCCCTGCTGAACGATGCAGATTTTTACTTTTGTAAATTCCTCTTCTTGATTTTTCGCAAATAATTTTGTTAAGTATAATGTGTTTTCACTCTTTACTTTTTGCTTTTCGTTTTCATCGATTTCTTCCGTTTCATCGGCGGCGTTTTCTTTCATGGACCCAATCGAAACTTTTGCCTCTTGTTGCGGGACAACGTTTTCTTCTTCTCCTGACGCTTCATTTTCTTCTATATTTTCTTCTTCATTCTCTTCCACATTTTCTTCGAGTTGTGCGGCTGTTTCTTCTTTTTCTTCTTCCGGCTGTACGGCTGTTTTTTCTTTTTGTTTCTGTTTTTCCAGCCGCGCGACTGTTTCTTCCGGCTGTTCATGGTTATGGATCGGCACGGCTTTTTCTTCTTCCCGCTTTGTTTCTTCCCGGTGCACCGCCGCTTCTTCCTGTTCTTCGTCTTGCTCCGCCAACACATGGCCAGAAACGGAATATGCCTTTTCTTCCGATTGCTGTTCTCTCTGTTCCTCTTCGTACACTTCTTTGCGGGCGACAACTTCAAACGGTTCAAACAACAGCTCTTCTTCCTTTGCTGGCGGCTGTTCATCCAGCGGCACTTCACTAATGCCACTGATAGAAATATCTGCTGTCACCAATAACCTTCCATTTTCATCCAAATCATAATCAAATGATTCAACCGTCACATACACATCTTCTAAATGTGGAATGCGGTTTTTCGGAATCGTAATATCGACCGGAAAACGATGCGATAATTCGCTAATGCCGTCTTCGCGCGTGGACACGTGCTGAACAAAGCGATGGCTCGCAAAGTCGAAAGGGGCCTCGCCGCTTTCTCCTTCCGCCATCCGGTACTCTCCGTTCAATTCTAACGCCCCGCGAATCGTGACATATTGTTCATATTCATCAACCGAAACGACCGGATCGAGAGAAATCGAAAGAAATTCGGCGACTTCCTGTCCTTTTTTAAACCAAACCGCTTCCTCAAGGGAAAAACGCAAATGCGATTGCTCCAACCGTAACTCCTCCTTCCGTCCCTTTCCGCCAAATTTTCTATGACATTATCCATTGTATGAGCGACGAACGGGCAATATGAATAAAAAATCGGGCTATCCATGGCGATGGACAACCCGTTCTCTTTTACTTCCCTTCGCGTATTTTCGCAAACGCGCGCTCTGCCGCGGCGATTGTTTTTTCAATATCTTCATCCGTATGTTCTGTTGATAAAAATAATCCTTCAAATTGCGACGGAGGAAGGAAAATTCCTTGTTCCGCCATTTCGCGGTAATATGTCGCGAACATTTCCAAATCGGACGTTTTCGCTTTTTCGTAGTTGACAACATGTTCGTTTGTAAAGAAGAAGCCGATCATCGAGCCAGCGCGGTTAATCGTATGCGGAATTTCGTATTTTTCCGCCGCTTTGCGCAACCCTTCTTCCAATCGGTCCGCTTTTTTGCGGAATTGCTCATATGTTTCCGGAGTCAGCTGAATAAGCGTTTCATATCCGGCCGTCATGGCAAGCGGGTTTCCCGACAGCGTTCCCGCTTGATAAATCGGGCCGCTCGGCGCGACTTTTTCCATAATTTCCGCTTTTCCGCCGTACGCTCCGACCGGAAGCCCGCCGCCGATGACTTTTCCAAGGCACGTTAAATCCGGTTCAATGCCGAAATACCCTTGCGCGCAATGGTAGTCAACGCGGAAGCCCGTCATCACTTCGTCGAAAATAAGGAGCGCGCCGTACTGTTTCGTGATGTCTCGCAATCCTTGCAAAAAGCCCGGAACTGGCGGAACGACACCCATGTTGCCGGCAACCGGCTCGACAATGACTGCGGCGATATCTTCGCCGAACTGTTCAAACGCATATTTGACGCTTTCTAAATCGTTGTAAGGAACCGTGATCGTATGATGCGCCAGCGCTTCCGGAACACCCGGGCTGTCCGGCAATCCAAGTGTCGCCACTCCGGAACCGGCTTTGATGAGCAGCGAGTCGCCATGGCCGTGATAGCATCCTTCAAACTTCAAAATTTTATTGCGGCCTGTGTAGCCGCGTGCCAACCGGAGCGCGCTCATCGTCGCTTCTGTTCCAGAATTCACCATACGGACAATTTCAATGGATGGCACCCGTTCAATTACCAATTTCGCCAGCTCGTTTTCGATCAATGTCGGTGCGCCGAAGCTCGTGCCGTTTTCCGTCACTTTTTTCAGCGCCTCAACAACGCGCGGATTCGCATGTCCTAAAATAAGCGGCCCCCACGACAGCACATAATCGATATATTCGTTGCCGTCGATATCATAAATTTTTGACCCTTTGCCGCGCGCCATAAAGATCGGCGTCATATGGACGGATTTAAACGCGCGCACCGGGCTGTTGACACCGCCCGGCAGCAGGCGGACCGCCTCTTCATACGCAGCTTTGGAACGTTCATAGCTTCGCATATGCCGCTCTCCTTTCTATTCGTTTAACCAGCGCGCCACATCTTTCGCAAAATAAGTGATGATTAAATCGGCGCCGGCCCGTTTCATGCTTATCAGCATCTCCATGACAATGTCTTTTTCGTTAATCCAGCCGTTTTGCGCCGCCGCTTTGACCATCGAATATTCCCCGCTCACGTTATATGTAACGACAGGAAGGTGGAAATGGTTTTTAATGTCGCGGATAATATCTAAATAGGAAAGCGCCGGTTTCACCATTAAAAAGTCAGCGCCTTCGCGCACATCCGATTCCGCTTCCCGGAACGCTTCGCGGCGGTTTGCCGGATCCATTTGGTAGGTTTTCCGGTCGCCAAATTGCGGCGCGCTATCCGCAGCGTCACGGAACGGACCGTAAAATGCGGACGCATATTTTATCGCGTACGACATAATCGGCACGTTCGTAAAGCCGGCTTCATCGAGCCCGCGGCGGATCGCCGCAACAAAGCCGTCCATCATATTGGAAGGGGCGATGATATCCGCTCCCGCTTGCGCTTGGCTGACAGCGGTTTTCGCCAGCAATTCCAGCGATGGATCGTTTAATACTTGTTCATTTTCGACAACGCCGCAATGTCCATGGCTCGTGTATTCACACAAACAGGTATCAGCGATGACGACGATATCCGGATAATTTTCTTTTATTTGGCGGATCGCCCGCTGGACGATGCCATGTTCGCAATATGCCTGTGAGCCGACTTCATCTTTTTCCGCCGGCACGCCAAAAACGATCACCGATTTAATGCCAAGCCCGACGACTTCGTCCATTTCTTCATTTAAACGGTCAAGCGAAAATTGGTATATTCCGGGCATTGACGGTACTTCTCTTTTTACCCCGTTTCCTTCGGCGACAAAAATCGGATAAATAAGATCGTCGACATGAAGATGTGTTTCTCTCACCATCGCCCGCAAATTCGCGGTCTGCCGCAAACGGCGATGGCGGTCAAATCGTAATGTTTCCATTTATTTTCCCTCCATCACATCTTGCGAAATATGCCTCCATCTCTTTTATCATAGCATCAATCGTATACTCGCTTGGACAAATATGCACGGAAAGCCCCGCTTTTTCCGCCGTCTCCTTCGTAATCGGGCCGATGCAGGCAACCGCACAGCCGGCAAGCAATGAAGCGATATCTTCTCTTTCCATCATCCGCAGAAAGCTTTGTACAGTTGAAGAGCTTGTAAACGTAATGACATCGAGTTTTTTTTCCCGGAGCAGGCATAGCAATCGTTCTTTTCCTGCTTCGTTCATCGACGTTTTATACACAATAAGGTCCGTTACGTCTGCCCCCATGTCGATTAGCGCATCCCGCAATACCGTCCTTGCCAAATTCCCTTTGACTAAAAGAACGCGATCGCGCGGCTTCACAAGCGGTTTTAGCGCCTCGATGACACCTTCGGCCACAAATTCGTCAGGGACGACGTCAGGAGAAACGCCATATGCTTTTAACGCCGCCGCCGTTTTTTTGCCGACGACCACCACTTTTGGAAGCAGCGTTTTCTGTTTGACAAACGGGAAGAAAAACCGCACGCCGTTCGCGCTTGTGAAAACGAGCCAATCATAATCGGAAAGCTGGCGTGCACACCGCTCGATTTCTTCATGATGGGAAGAAGGAGAAATCGCAATAAGCGGAATTTCTACCGGAATCGCCCCGGCTTCACGCAGCTTTTCGGAAAACGATTTTGCCTGTTCTTTTTCCCTTGTCACAAGCACCGTTTTTCCCGACAACGGACCGCTTGCCATTACCGATTCATCTCCTCTTTGGCGCGATCGATTAACGCTTTCGCCCCGCGCTTTATTAACAAGTCTGCAGCAGTTGTGCCGACGTTTTCCGGATCTGGTCCGCTAACCGTTTCTTTATACAGCTCTTTTCCATCAGGCGAGGCGACAAGCGCGGTTAATACGATGTCATTTTGGCTATCAACATGCGCATAGCCGGCAATCGGCACTTGACAGCCGCCTTCCAGTTGCCGTAAAAATGCGCGTTCCGCATAAACGGCCCGTTCGGTATCGATGTCGTTTAATTTTTGCAGCCATTCCCGCAATTCTTCGTCGCTTTCGCGGCATTCCACCGCAAGCGCCCCTTGCCCAACGGCAGGAAGGCATACATCTGTCGCCAAATATTCCGTGATGACATCGCTTGCCCAGCCCATGCGCACCAATCCAGCCGCCGCAAGAACAATGGCGTCATAATCTTCGGTTTGCAACTTCGCTAGCCTCGTATCGATGTTGCCGCGAATCCATTTGATCGTTAAATCCGGCCGCTTTGCCAATAGTTGCGCGGAGCGGCGCAAACTGCTTGTCCCGACGACCGCTCCGCTCGGAAGATCCGCAAACGTTTCTTTGTTTTTGCTTATCAGGACATCACGATGGTCCTCACGCGGCGGCACGCAACCGATGATCAGGCCGTCAGGCAAAACGGCAGGCATGTCTTTCATGCTATGGACAGCCATATCAATCTCGTTATTCAGCATCGCATGCTCAATCTCTTTGACGAACAATCCTTTGCCGCCGACTTTTGACAAGGTCACATCAAGAATTTTATCGCCTTTCGTAACAATTTCTTTCACTTCAAACTCAAACGGCGCCCCCAGTTGCCGGAGCTGTTCAATCACCCAGTTCGTCTGGGTGAGCGCAAGCTTGCTGCGCCGCGAGCCAACGATTATTTTTCTCATCTTCCATCCTCCACTGCGACTACGAATACCAAAAATGAAATGTCGATAAACTGCCGAATAAGAGAAAGTTTACTAATAAAAATAAAAACGAGCCGATGTTCCAAAGAGCAATCGATTTGCCTTGCACTTGCTGGACGACGCGCTTATAAAAATAGGCGCTGTACACCGCAAGCACAAAGAACGAGCCAAGTACTTTTACGTCATACCAGTGAAAATGATCCAATTTGATGTATGCCCAAATCACTCCAAGAATTAATCCTAATAACAACATAGGCAATCCGATTAAATTTAAAACATACGACATAAAATCTAATTTCGTCAAATCAGCCATCCGCCATAACCGTTCTCCCCATTTTTTCCGTTTCAACGTGCTGTATTGCAGCATATACAACACGGAAAAAATAAATGAAAGCGAAAACGCCGCATAAGCTAGCAGCGCCATTGTGATATGGATCATCAACAATTCGGAAATGAGTTTTTCGGCGACAGCCGGCGACTGATGATGGCTCGGCGCAAACGTATGAATCGCCAAAATTAAAAACGCCAGCACGTTCGTAAAAAAGACGATAAAGTCAACGCGCATCAACCGATTAATGGCAAGCGACAACGTAATGAGCAACCATGCGTAAAAATAAAGACCTTCCGACATCGTTAAAATTGGGAAGCGCCCTGTCTGCATAATCCGAAACAAGAAAAAAAACGTTTGCAACATCCAAACAATAGAAAGTAACCAGAAAGCGACTTGGTTCGCCTTCCGGTTACGCTGGAGAAAATCAATAAAATATAGAAGTATCGATAACACGTACAAAAGAATAGACAACTCGTATAACCGGGTCATGGTCATCTCTAACATATGCCCAAATCCTCTCTTATGACTGTAGAGACGGCATAGCGGCGCGTTGACCATCTGTTTTCGCTTGTGTTTGTGCTTTTACGGCATTTTTTTGCGCTTTTACGGCATCTTCGATATTGAAAATTTTCATAAACAATTGCAGCGCTTCTTCGGCATTTGGCTCTGCCGCCAGTTCTTTCGCGCGTAAAATCGGATCGCGCAGCAATTGGTTAATGATGCTTTTCGTATGTTTATTCAGCACCTTCCGGTCATGTTCAGACAAATGCGGCAGCTTCCGTTCAATGCTTTGCATCGTCTCCGCTTGGATCGCCAGCGCTTTTTCGCGAAGCGCAGCGATAACAGGCACAACGCCGAGCGTATGAAGCCATTGCTGGAAGGCGACAAGCTCTGTTTCGATCATGCGCTCGATTTGCGCCGCTGCTTTTTTGCGCTCTTCTAAATTCGCTTGCACGATTCCTTCCAAATCGTCAATATCATATAAAAAAACGCTTTCCAAATCAGCAAGCGCCGGATCCAAGTCGCGCGGGACAGCGATATCCACCATAAACAGCGGGCGTCCTTTCCGCATTTTATCTATATAAACCATCATTTCTTTTGTAAGAATATAATCTTTTGCCCCAGTCGAGCTAATGACAATATCCGCTTCTAAAAGCGCACACGACAATTCGCAAAGCGATCTTGCCGTTCCGGAAAACTTTTTCGCCAGCTTTTCTGCTTTTTCGAGCGTCCGGTTGACGACCGTTACTGTTTTAACGCCACTGCCATATAAATTTTGCGCGGCTAATTCTCCCATTTTCCCAGCGCCGATAATTAAAACATGTTTTGAAGATAAATCGCCAAAAATCTTTTTCGCAAGTTCAACCGCCGCGTAACTTACCGATACCGCGTTTGCACCGATTTCTGTTTCGGAATGGGCGCGTTTTGCGAATGTGACTGCCTGCTTGAACAGCTGGTTAAAGATCGTGCCAATCGTTCCCTCTTTTTGGGCAAGAAGATAGCTTGATTTGACTTGCCCTAAAATTTGCGTTTCTCCCAAAATCATGGAATCCAAACCAGAAGCAACGCGGAATAAATGTTCCACCGCCGCTTCGTTTTCAAGTATGTTTAAATATGGCGCAAATGCATCAGCTTCCATGTGGAACCAATCCGCTAAAAACGATTTTATATAATAGCGACCGGTATGCAGCTGATCAACGACCGCGTAAACTTCGGTACGATTGCACGTAGAAACAATCACATTTTCCAAAATGCTTTTTTGCTGCTGCAATTGTTTCATCGCATCGACCAATTCCGACTCACTAAATGCAAGTTTTTCGCGGATTTCAACAGGGGCCGTTTTATAGTTAACGCCAACAACAATAATATGCACTTCCTTTATACCCCCTTATAAACGAGTACCATCAACGTCTTTTTTTATTATAGCACATGTTTCTTTTCACATTGTGAAAAAAGTGTGAACACGCTAGAAAGCATATGATAAACTTTATACAGTATTATTGTATCATAAAAAAAGTTTGTCGAAAAATTGGAGGAACCGATGAAGAAACAGACGACATTTTCTGGCATTGTTCTTGTTGGACTTGGCGTTTATTTTTTGGCAAACCAGCTTCATCTCCCGCTGCTGCGTCTCTTTCAAGATTGGCCGGCGCTGCTTGTCATTTTTGGCATCGCATTCATCGCACAGGCATACTCGGCCCGCGAATACCAGTACATTTTCCCTGGGATCGTGCTGTTCGGATTTGGCCTTCATTTTTTCCTTGCAAGCTGGTTCCAACGCTGGCCAAACCATGTTGGTATGTTTTTTCTCATCATTGCCATCGCGTTTTTCTTTAGCTCCCGGAAAACAAAAACCGGGCTTGGCCAAAGCATATTTTTTTTCGCATTCGCTTTTATCCTGATGTTTTCTGAGCGGTTTTCACATTTGTTTCACATCGTAGAAACGGGCATTTCATCTGTTTGGAAATTTTGGCCGTTTGGGCTAATTATCGTTGGCGTATACATATTATGGCGAAAACGAAAATAATCATGCGAAAAAACACCAGCCGCCGTTCCGCTGGTGTTTTTTCACTTAAAAGAAGCGTTCCAGTGCCGCCCACGCTTCTTCTTTTCCTTGCCCTGTCTCCGCCGAAAACACGATCAATTCGTCGCCATCGGCGATGTTCAGCGTTTCGCGCACCACTTTTTGATGTTTTTGCCATTTTCCTTTTGGAACTTTGTCGGCTTTTGTGGCAACAATGATTGCTGGAATTTCGTAATGCTTCAAAAACTCATACATCATCACGTCATCTTTCGTTGGCGGATGGCGCAAGTCGACGATCAGGACGACCGCCCTTAGCTGTTCCCTTGTCGTAAAATACGTTTCCATCATTTTTCCCCATGCTTCCCGCTCTTTCTTTGAAACCTTCGCAAATCCATATCCCGGCACATCGACAAAGTACAGCGATTCATTAATCAAGTAAAAGTTTAATGTTTGCGTTTTCCCCGGCTTAGACGAGGTGCGCGCTAAATTTTTCCGGTTAATCATTTTATTAATAAAGGAAGATTTGCCGACATTGGAACGGCCGGCTAACGCGAATTCCGGCAGCAAGCCGTCTGGATATTGCTCCGGCTTCACCGCGCTGATGACGAGTTCTGCTTTTGTCACGTTCATTGTTGATCCCCTGCCAATGCATGTTGTAATACTTCATCTAAATGGGAAACAAGCACAAATTGCAAATCCTTTTTCACCACATCTGGAATATCGTCTAAGTCTTTTTCATTATCCTTCGGCAAAATCACTTTTTTCAAGCCAGCACGATGGGCGCTTAACGTTTTTTCTTTTAATCCTCCTATTGGAAGCACGCGACCGCGCAATGTTATTTCCCCTGTCATGCCAACAAAACGGCTTACCGGGCGGCCTGTCAGTGCGGAAATAAGCGCTGTCGCAATCGTGATCCCGGCCGATGGCCCGTCTTTCGGAACCGCGCCTTCCGGTACGTGAATATGAATATCGTATTTTTCATGAAATTCCGGGTCCACCCCGAGCTGTTCAGCGCGAGAACGCACGTAGCTAAACGCCGCTTGCGCCGATTCTTTCATGACATCACCTAATTTTCCTGTCAATACAAGCTTTCCTTTTCCTGGAGCGAGCGATACTTCAATGGACAGCGTGTCGCCGCCAAAAGCCGTATAGGCAAGCCCTGTCGCCACACCGACTTGATCTTCCAATTCCGCTTGGCCGTAGCGATATTTTTTCTTTCCTAAAAATTCCTCCATATTTTTCTCGGTAATGATGACGCGTTTTTTCTCCCCGGAAACGATGAACCGCGCCGCTTTCCGGCAAATCGCGGCAAGCTGCCGCTCCAATTCGCGCACACCTGCTTCCCTTGTATAATAGCGAATAATGCTCATCATCGCGTCATCACGTATTTGCAGCGCTGATTTTTGCAAGCCATGTTCTTTTATTTGCTTTGGCAGCAAATGCCGTTTAGCGATTTGCAGTTTTTCAACTTCGGTATAGCCCGGGATTGTAATAATTTCCATACGATCCAAAAGCGGTTGCGGGATTGTCGCTAAATTATTTGCCGTCGCAATAAACATCACTTTCGATAAATCGTACGGTTCTTCAATATAATGGTCGCTAAACGCATGGTTTTGTTCCGGATCCAGCACTTCCAGAAGCGCTGCGGACGGATCGCCGCGAAAATCGCTCGACATTTTATCAATTTCATCCAATAAAAACACCGGATTAATCGTTCCCGCCTTTTTCATCCCTTGAATGATGCGCCCTGGCATTGCGCCGACATATGTGCGGCGGTGGCCGCGAATTTCTGATTCATCGCGGACGCCTCCCAGCGAAATGCGGACGAAGCGGCGGTTCAGAGATTTGGCAATCGAGCGGGCAAGCGATGTTTTCCCGACTCCTGGCGGTCCTGCCAAGCAAAGAATCGGTCCTTTTAACGATTTTGTCAATTGTTGCACAGATAAAAATTCAAGCACCCGTTCTTTAACCTTTTCAAGGCCGTAATGATCTTCATTTAATATTGCTTCCGCCCGTTTAATATCATGGATATCTTCTGTTTGCGTTGACCAAGGAAGCGCAATGAGCCAGTCTAAATAGTTGCGAATCACTGCGCTTTCTGCTGACGTCGCCGGAATTTTTTCATAACGGTCAAGCTCTTTGAGCGCTGTTTCTTTCACATGGCTCGGCATGCCGGCTGCTTCGATTTTTTCTTTTAATGTTTCGACTTCTCCCGCTTTTCCTTCTTTTTCGCCGAGTTCTTTTTGAATCGCCTTCATTTGTTCCCGCAAATAATATTCTTTTTGTGTGCGCTCCATCGATTGCTTGACGCGCATGCTAATCTTTTTCTCCAGCTGCAGCACTTCTTTTTCATTGTGAAGAATTTGAATAATCTTGTGAACGCGTTCTTTCACATCGATCGTTTCAAGAATGCGCTGTTTTTCTTCGAGCTTCAGCGGCAAATGGGAAGCGATAATATCCGCCATCCGCCCCGGCTCGTCAATATCTGCAATGGAAGCATAAATATCGGCAGATAATCTTTTCGATAAGTTTATGTATTGTTCAAAATATTCCAGCATCGTCCGTTTCAACGCTTCGTCTTCTAAATCTTTCGTTGTGCGATCCACAAACTTTTCTGCTTTTACCATAAAGTAAGGTTCTTCACTTACTATCTCCGTGATGATCGCCCGCGCTATCCCTTCCACTAGCACGCGAAACGTTCCGTTTGGCAGTTTAAGCAATTGTTTAACGCGCGCAAGCGTCCCCATTTTATATAAATCATCCATATCGGGCTCATCAATGGAAACATCTTTTTGCGATATCAACAAAATGATATGATCTTCTACCATCGCTTTTTCAAGCGCCCGCACCGATTTTTCTCGCCCAACATCCAGATGCAACACCATTGTTGGAAAAACAAGCAATCCTCTCAGCGGCAAGAGGGGAACGATAAGCTCTTTCTTTTTCACCGCGAACACCTCCATATCTCGCTTCTATTCGTCTATTGTATAGCACGGCAGCCCCGTTTGTAAAATTCCTTGACGCAAATGAATGCATTGATGGAGCGAAACGGACGGCAACAAATACTTCTTATGAATACATAATACAAAGAAAAAGCGACTTCGACACGTTTTTTGTTTCGTCGAAGTCGTATCGGCCGCCGCACTATACGGATTTCGTATTAGAGCGATCGGCAGCGGCTGGGATGATGCCGCCGCGTTGGATAACATTTTTCCCAAATACAATGGCAAACACTTCATCAAGACGCCGGACCGGAATAATCTCGATCTCTTTCATTTCTCGTAAAATGGCTTGCATATTTTCTAACGGAATGAGCACTTTTTTTGCCCCCGCCTGTTTCGCCGCTTTTATTTTTGGAAAAATTCCGCCTACCGGCTTGACATAACCGTGAATGCTGATTTCCCCTGTCATCGCTACCGAACCATCGACAGGGATTTGATAAATCGCCGAATAAATTCCGGTGGCTATCGCAACTCCCGCGGACGGGCCGTCAATTGGAATGCCTCCAGGAAAATTCACATGAATATCATAACGGTCCGCAGGCACTCCCATCGCGCGCAATACAGTGATGACATTTTCAATAGAGCCCTTTGCCATGCTTTTGCGGCGAATCGATTTTTCTTGAGTTCCGATCCTTTCCTCTTCGACGATGCCAGTAATGTGAACCGTTCCTTTTTCTTTCGCCGGCAACGCAGCCACTTCAATTTCCAAAATCGTTCCTGTATTCGGTCCGCATACCGCCAGACCGTTCACCATCCCGACCGACGGCGTTCCTGCAATTTTCTTTTCATACCGCGGTGACAGCTGACTGGAGTGGATAACCCATTCAATATCTTTTTCTAAAATCGTTTCACGGTTTTCAGAAATAGCGATGCCCGCGGCAATTTGCATGATATTCACCGCTTCCCGGCCGTTTCGTGCATAAGCCGCAAGAATGCGAATCCCGCTTTCCGATACTTTTAAACGGATTTTGTCCGCTGCTTTTTTCGCAATGAGCGCAATTTCATCTTGGTCGAGCTCGCGGAAAAACACTTCCAAACACCGCGAGCGGATAGCTGGAGGAATTTCGTTTGGCGTTCTCGTCGTCGCACCGACAAGCCGGAAATCTGCTGGAAGCCCGTTTTGGAAAATATCATGAATGTGGCTTGGAATTTGTGAATTTTCCTTGCTATAATAAGCACTTTCAAAAAATACTTTCCGGTCTTCAAGCACTTTCAGCAATTTATTCATTTGAATCGGATGGAGCTCTCCAATTTCATCAATAAATAAAATCCCACCGTGCGCATTCGTGACCGCCCCTTGTTTTGGCTGCGGGATGCCCGCCTGCCCCATCGCTCCCGCCCCTTGATAAATCGGATCATGCACAGACCCGATTAACGGATCGGCGATTCCTCGTTCGTCAAACCGCGCGGTCGTTGCATCTAATTCAACAAACGCGGCATTCTGCTTGAACGGAGAAAGCGGATTTTTTTTCGCCTCTTCCAAAACAAGACGAGCCGCAGCCGTTTTGCCAACGCCCGGAGGCCCGTAAATAATGACATGCTGCGGGTTTGGGCCGCATAACGCCGCCTTAAGCGCCTTGATTCCATCTTCTTGGCCGACAATATCGTCAAAACTTTTCGGCCTTACTTTTTCCGCAAGCGGCTCCGTTAATGAAATGGACCGCAGTTTCCGCAATTGCTCCATTTCTTTTCGCGATTCCTTATCGATCGATACTTTTTGGATTCGCTGGTTCTTAAGCAGACTCAAAAAATAAAGACCGATAATAATCCCGAAAAACAGTTGTATCAATAGCACAGCATTTGTCCAATTCATTTCTGAAATCCTCCTGCCTTCCAATAGTTTGTAGTGATAGTATCTCCGTGAAAAGGCAGGAATAAACAAAAAAGAAACCGCCTTAATCATAAGGCGGTTTCCTGCTCGGGCATTATGCAGACGTTTTCCGTCCTTCCACTACTGTTCCGTCATGGCGAATGAGTTTTGGCGGTTCGTTGCCGCGGACCGTCTCAACAGTAATGATACATTTTTGCACATCTTCGCGTGATGGAAGCTCGAACATGACATCGAGCATAATTCCTTCAATGATCGAGCGGAGACCGCGCGCTCCTGTTTTGCGTTCAATTGCTTTTTTCGCAATTTCGCGCAGCGCATCTTCTTCAAATTCAAGCTCGACTCCATCGAGTTCAAGCATTTTTTGATATTGTTTCACAATCGCGTTTTTCGGTTTCGTTAATATATCCACCAGCGCTTGTTCATCGAGCGGCTCTAGTGTTGTTATAACCGGGAGGCGGCCAATAAATTCCGGAATGAGCCCGAACTTTAATAAATCTTCCGGAAGCACTTTGGACAATAAGTTTTTCTCGTCTACTTCCGACTGCTGGACATCGGCGCCGAAACCGATCACTTTTTTCCCTAAACGGCGTTTAATAATCGGTTCAATTCCATCAAACGCGCCGCCGCAAATAAACAAAATGTTCGTCGTGTCAATTTGGATAAACTCTTGGTGCGGATGTTTGCGGCCGCCTTGAGGCGGGACACTCGCAATCGTTCCTTCTAAAATTTTTAATAACGCCTGCTGCACACCTTCGCCGGATACATCGCGCGTGATCGACGGGTTTTCCGATTTGCGGGCGATTTTATCGATTTCATCGATATAAATAATTCCTTTTTCCGCCCGTTCTACATCATAATCTGCCGCCTGAATAAGCTTGAGCAAAATATTTTCCACATCTTCCCCGACATATCCTGCTTCCGTTAGCGACGTCGCGTCAGCGATCGCAAACGGCACATTTAAAATGCGCGCCAATGTTTGCGCAAGCAGCGTTTTTCCGCTTCCTGTCGGCCCAATCATTAAAATGTTGCTTTTCGATAATTCGACATCATCGATTTTACTGCCGGAATTAATCCGTTTATAATGATTATAAACCGCGACTGCTAATGATTTTTTCGCTTCATCTTGGCCGATGACGTATTCATCTAAAATTTCGCGAATTTCTTTTGGCTTCGGAATATCTTTAAATTCAAATTCTTCTTCATTTCCCAATTCTTCTTCCACAATCTCCGTGCATAGCTCGATGCATTCATCACATATATATACGCCGGGACCCGCAACGAGCTTGCGGACTTGATCTTGCGTCTTTCCGCAAAATGAACACTTTAACTGTCCTTTTTCATCATTAAATTTAAACATTATCTTCACCCCTTGCCATATCGCACAACTTATATGTATTTTATTCACTCCCACAAAACCTTGCCGACAAAACTTATGTATTGGTCATTTTATCATAAATGTTCTCCAAAAGACCAATAAAAAATATAGCGCGTTAGAAAAATTAGAAAATTTTTCATCACATTTCCCTTTTTGTATGAAAGAACAAGGCACGAACACTCGCGCCTTGTTCTTTATATATTATGCCGCAACTTTGCTGTGCTCTACAAGGAAATCGATCGTTTTCCGCCATTTCAAATCTTCTTTGACGCCTTCAAGATTTCCTAATAGCTCTTTTAATTTTTCTACTTCCAAATTGTACGCTTTCGCCATTTTTTCCAGTTCTTCATTCACTTCTTCTTCCGTTACTTCAATATTTTCCGCCTTTGCTATCGCTTCTAATGTTAGCGCAACACGAACGCGTTTTTCCGCATCCTCTTTCATTTGTTCACGCAATGCCGCTTCATCTTGGCCAGAGAATTGATAATAAAGGTCAAGGTTTAGCCCTTGCATTTGCAAACGCTGGTCAAATTCGCGCAACATCCGGTCTGTTTCGTTTTTCACCATTACTTCTGGAATATCAATTTCCGCGTTTTCTGCAGCTTTTTCAACAACCGCGTCGCGAAGCGCCGTTTCCGCTTCATTCTTTTTCGTTTCTTCCAGTCTTGCGCGGATTTTTTCTTTTAATTGCTCCAATGTTTCTACTTCATCGTCGACATCTTTTGCGAATTCATCGTCCAATGCTGGAAGCTGTTTCGCTTTTACTTCATGCACTTTGACTTTAAATGTTGCAGGTTTGCCAGCTAATTCTTTTGCATGGTATTCTTCAGGGAATGTCACTTCAATTTCTTTTTCTTCTCCTGCTTTCATGCCGACCAATTGATCTTCAAACCCTGGAATGAAAACGCCGGAGCCGATTTCAAGCGAGTAATTTTCCGCTTTTCCGCCTTCAAACGGCTCACCGTCCACAAAACCTTCGAAATCGATTACCGCCGTATCGCCTTTTTCGATTTTTCCGTCTTCCTTAACAACAAGTTCCGCAAAGTCTTCTTGCAGACGTTTCAATTCGTTTTCCACATCTTCATCAGTAACGGTAGCATCCATTTTTTCTACTTCTAATCCTTTATATTGCCCAAGTTTCACTTCTGGTTTTACTGTCACTCTTGCTGTAAAAATAAGGTTTTTCCCTTTTTCCATTTGCTCAATGTCGATTTTCGGAACATCGACAGGTTCAATTCCCGCCTCTTCCACTGCCTTTGCATACGCTTCTGGCAATAAAATATCGAGTGCATCTTGGTATAGCGCTTCAACGCCAAAGCGTTTTTCAAAAATAACGCGCGGTACTTTCCCTTTGCGGAATCCAGGAACAGTAATGTTTTTCACTACTTTTTTAAATGCCGCATCCAGTCCTTCATCTACTTTTTTCGCGTCCACTTCGACAGTGAGCACGCCTTCATGTCCTTCAAGCTTTTCCCATTTTACTGACATAATATTCCCTCCAACTAAAAAAATCATTAAGATAATGAATCTTTCACTGTTTTTTCATTATCTTTTTATTATTTCCATATATGTAGTGAAAACGGAAAAATATATACACAATACAACCATTATATTATAACATAGAATGATGATGTTTCAATACGAACAGAATGATTAAAAATAGGAAATTTCCTCTGCTTCGCAAAGTTTTTGGCAAAGAAAATCGATGTCTTGGGCCTGAACGTGGTACATACGGGCAATTTTCTCCGCAGTTGCCGGCATTCCTTGAAACTGGCAGGCAGCGAGATGAAGCGCCGCCATCCACTCGTCAAGCAAAGCAGGGGCTGGTGAAAACGGATAAAGCATGTACGTATAACGGAGCCAAATATCGACAGCCACTTCATATAAGCTTGGATTTTTGCTTGCTAACTTATTTTCCAATTGTTGCAACACATTTAAAGCAAACGTTGTTTGGGAACGTTCATTCAGCTTTGCTGGTATGACATCCATCGTTTGCCCAAACTTTTCGACGGTAACAACATCGGAAACATTTTTTAACGTCAGCAAGCGCAACACCATCGTTTTGGTGATCGGATTATTTTCTTTGTCCAGCAAATATTGTTTTAAAATAAAGAGGATAGGAGTAATATCTTCGTTTTCTAACTGCTTAATCACTCTCATATGCTCAGTGATATCGCTTGACGAAAGCAGCTGCTGCACGCCATCTTGTTCAGCGGATGGCAGGCGGCGCTCAGCCATCTGGCGGCTGAAATGAAGCAAGCGCAACAAATGCTCTCTGACCGCAGCCGGAAGAGAACGGCGGTGCAGCGCCTGGCGTATTACGGTTTCCGCCTGCTCATATCGCCGCAGCTGCATTAAAATCGATAAATACATTTGCAAAATCTCTGCATCTTCTTCGTTTTCTTGAAGCAGCATCCGGCAGCGGCGCTCAGCCTCGGAAAATTCGCCTAATTCACAAAAGCAAACGACAATGCTGAGTTTCACATGAAAGCGATGCTCGCCAAGCTGTTCCGCCTTATAAAAAAAACGAAGCGCTTCCTGATACCGCTTTGCCTGCAGCGCTTTTATCCCCTCTTCAACAAGGCGTTCCTTAGTGTGAGGAAACAAAATAATTTTGTCATTTTTCCGCTCCATATTCGCACGCCCCATCAAAATTTTGAAACAAGTGTAGCAAGTTTTCTTGCAAAATACAAGCAAAACAATTAGAAAAGAAGCCGTTCCAGCAGTTACAGCGGAACGGCTTTCCTTCCATTTATGGCAATGGGCAATGCTTTTTTTCATACTCCGCGATATACGGTTCATAAACGAACGTTAAATCGATTTCATCCCAACCTTTTAAAAGCAGCTGCTTTCGGTATGGATCAATGTCAAACGTCCGTGCAAATCCGTTATCATCGTACACCTGTTGCTCTTCTAAAGAAATGGTTAGTTCATAATCTGCTTTTGTGCTTTCCCGCAACAAATATTCGACATCTTGCTTGGCTAAACGAATTGGCAATAGTCCGTTTTTAAGGCAGTTGTTATAAAAAATATCGGCAAATGACGGAGCGATAATCGCTTGAAACCCGTAATCTTGCAGCGCCCATGGCGCATGCTCGCGCGATGACCCGCAGCCAAAGTTTTCATTGGCGACAAGAATGGTTGCCCCTTCGTTTTCAGGGCGGTTTAATTCAAAATCAGGATTTGGTTTTTCCCCATCGATATAGCGCCAGTCGTAAAAGAGAAACTTGCCAAACCCCGTACGCTCAATTCGCTTTAAAAATTGTTTTGGAATAATTTGGTCTGTATCGATATTGGCACGGTCGATCCCCGCTACTTTGCCTTTATGCACCGTAAATGGCTTCATTCGTCTCCCTCCTTAATGGACCGGCTCTTTCTGCAATTTTCGCACATCGACAAAATGGCCATAAATAGCGGCAGCGGCAGCCATCGCCGGGCTCACTAAATGCGTTCTTGCCCCTTTTCCTTGCCGTCCTTCAAAATTCCGGTTTGATGTGGAAGCACAATGTTCTCCTTCCGGGATAATGTCCGGATTCATTCCTAAGCATGCACTGCAGCCGGAATCGCGCCATTCGAATCCTGCATCGATAAAAATTTGCGCTAACCCTTCTTTTTCGGCTTGTTTTTTTACTTGCTGCGATCCCGGGACAACAAGCGCACGCACGCCATCCGCCACTTTCTTTCCTTTGACAATTTTCGCGGCTTCACGCAAGTCGCTGATGCGGGAGTTCGTACAGGAACCGATGAAAACGTGCTGCACCGGAATTTCCGTAATTGGCATGCCAGGCTTCAAGCCCATGTATTCCAAGGCACGCCGCACCGCCTTTTGCTCTGTTTCGCTTGAAAAATCTTCTGGATGCGGCACTATCCCATCGACTGAGGTGCTCATCGATGGATTCGTTCCCCATGTCACCATTGGCGCGATCGTCGCCGCATCGATTTCAATCGTTTTATCGTATTCCGCCCCTTCGTCGGTGGCAAGCGCACGCCAGCGCTCTACTGCTTTTTCAAACTCTTCCCCTTTTGGCGCGTATTTGCGGCCCCGCAAATAGGCAAACGTCGTCTCATCCGGGCTCACTAAACCGGCACGGGCTCCCGCTTCAATCGACATGTTGCAAATCGTCATTCTTTCTTCCATCGACATATTGCGAATGACTTCGCCAGTAAATTCGATGATATATCCGGTGCCGACATCCACTCCGTAACGCCCGATAATCGCCAAAATCACGTCTTTTGCCGTAACTCCTTCTCCCAATTTGCCATCGATGCGGATTTGCAGCGTTTTTGGTTTATGCTGCCATAACGTCTGCGTCGCAAGCACGTGTTCCACTTCGCTCGTTCCTATTCCAAACGCGAGCGCTCCAAACGCGCCATGTGTCGACGTATGGCTGTCCCCGCAAACAATCGTTTTCCCTGGTTGCGTTAAGCCAAGCTCTGGGCCGATCACGTGGACAATTCCTTGTTCTTCGCTATGCAAATCAGCCAACGGAATCGAAAATTCCCGGCAGTTTCGCTCCAATGCCGCAATTTGGTTTCTCGCTACTTCGTCTTCAATCATAAAACGGTTCACCGTCGGAACGTTATGGTCCATCGTCGCAAATGTCAAATCAGGGCGGCGCACTTTCCGCCCCTTTTGCCGCAATCCTTCAAACGCTTGCGGAGAGGTGACTTCGTGCACTAAATGTAAATCAATATAAAGCAAGTCTGGTTTTCCTTCTTCGCGATATACGACATGATTTTCCCAAATTTTTTCAATAATCGTTTTCGGTTTCACTACTTTCACCTCTCATTCTTTTTATGCGTAAACGGTCATTATGTGGGAAATCGCTTCATTATCTAAAATCACCGCTTTAATTTCATTGACCATTTCCTCCGTGGAAACGGCCCGATGCCCTTTTTGGGCAATATCTGCCGTCCGCAATCCGGCCGCCAATACTTGCTGGACTGCTTTTTCAACCGCATCTGCCTCTTTTGCAAGCCCAAAGGAGAGCCGAAGCATCATCGCCGCCGATAAAATTGCCGCAATCGGATTTGCTTTATTTTGCCCTGCGATATCAGGAGCAGATCCGTGAACCGGTTCATATAAACTCGGCCCTGATGCTGATAAACTCGCCGATGGCAGCATGCCGAGGGAGCCTGTCAACATCGATGCTTCATCGCTTAAAATGTCGCCAAACATGTTTTCCGTCACAATCACATCAAATTGTTGCGGTGAGCGAATCAGCTGCATCGCCGCATTATCGACAAGCATATGCTCGAGCGTTACATCCGGAAAATCTTGCGCTATCTCTTCCGTAATTTCCCGCCACATTCTGCTTGATTCGAGCACATTCGCCTTATCGACAGACGTCACTTTTTTCTTCCGCTTGCGCGCAAGTTCAAACGCCGTTTTCACAATTCGCTGAATTTCTTCCTTTTTATATAAAAGCGTATCTACCGCTTTTTCTTCCCCGTTTTCCACTATCCGTCCGCTCGGTTTTCCAAAATATAGTCCTCCTGTCAGCTCGCGAACGATTAGCAAATCAACCCCTTGGATGACTTCCTTTTTTAAAGGAGACGAATCCGTTAAACTGTCGTAAAACTTCACCGGCCGCAAATTGGCAAATAAATTCATCTCTTTGCGAATTTGCAATAACCCTTTTTCCGGGCGCAAATGCGCGGGATTGCGATCCCACTTCGGACCGCCGACTGCCCCGAGCAATACCGCATCACTTTCCCGACAGATGGCAAGCGTTTCATCTGGGAGCGGCGTGCCTTTTTGATCAATCGCCGCTCCGCCGATAAGCCCGAATTCGAAGGCAAACTGATGCCCAAAACGGGTTTCGATTGTTTTTAAAATTTCGATAGCTCCCCTTGTCACTTCGTTTCCGATTCCATCTCCCGGCAATACCGCAATCCGATAGCTTCCCATGCCGTTTCCCTCCATTTTATTGCATCGCAACTTTTGGATTTTCCGCACGCATCGTTTCAATCATAAACACGCGGTTGACTGCGTTAATGTACGCTTTAGCGGAAGCTTCCAGCACGTCCTGCGCCGTGCCGCGCCCGCTTGTTTCAATGTCGTTCACCCGCACTTTCACAAACACTTGCGCAAGCGCATCACGTCCGCCGCTGACCGATTCAATCCGATAGTCAAGCAACGTAACCGGCGTTTTAAAGCAGCGCTCTAACGTGTTATACAACGCTTCGACGCTTCCGGCTCCTGTTGCCGCTTCTTGAATTTCATTTCCTTCTCCGTCCTTTAAGACGACAACAGCGGTCGGAATTTGGTTCGTTCCATACTGGACTTGAAGTGAAGTCAGCTGATAAAAATCTTTAAAGTGGTCAAATTTTTCTTCAAAAATAAGTGCGACTAAATCATCATCGGTAATGTCTTTTTTCTTATCGGCCAGTTCTTTAAACCGGACAAACAGTTTATTAATTTCTTCATCTGATAATTTGTATCCAAGTTCTTCGACACGATTGCGCAGCGCGTGGCGTCCGGAATGTTTTCCAAGCACCATTGAGTTGGATTGAACCCCGACAAGTTCTGGGGAAATAATTTCATACGTTGTTTTTTCTTTTAATACGCCATCTTGATGGATTCCTGACTCATGTGCGAAGGCGTTTTTGCCGACGACCGCTTTGTTTGGCGGAATGACCACGCCTGTCAATTTGCTGACTAAATTGCTCGTCCGCTTAATTTCTTGCAGGTTTAGGCGCGTTTCTGCCTGATAATAATCTTTGCGAATGTAAAGCGCGACAGCGATTTCTTCCAATGCCGCATTTCCCGCGCGTTCGCCGATTCCGTTAATCGTCCCTTCGATTTGTGTGGCGCCATGCTCGATTGCTGCTAGCGAATTGGCAACCGCCATTCCTAAATCGTCATGGCAATGGGCAGAAAGCGATACTTTTTCAATATTCGGAACATTATTGAGCAAAAAGGTGAAAATGTTTCCATACTCTTTCGGAGTAATATATCCTACTGTATCTGGGATATTAATGACCGTCGCTCCCGCTTTAATCACTTCCGTAATAATTTTTACCAAAAAAGGAAGTTCGCTGCGGCAGGCGTCTTCCGCCGACCATTGGACAATCGGAAAATAGCGTTTCGCGTATTTGACTGTCTCTACCGCCGTTTCAATGACTTGTTCCGGCGTCATCCGCAATTTGTGTGTCATATGGATCGGCGATGTGGCGATAAACAAGTGGAGGCGGGGCTCCGCGCCTCCTTTTAACGCTTCCCATGCGGCGTCAATATCGCTCTGCACCGAGCGGGACAGCCCGGTAACAGAGCATGTTTTGATCGTTTCCGCAATTTGTTTTACCGCTTGAAAATCCCCTTTCGATGCGGCAGGAAAGCCTGCTTCAATAATATCAACGCCGAGCCGTTCAAGCTGGCGGGCAATCTCCAGCTTTTCTTGCAAATTCAAATTGATCCCAGCAGACTGTTCACCGTCACGCAATGTCGTATCAAAAATGTTAATTTTTCTCACTCGTAACCACCACTTCTTTCTGTTTTTCATTCACAAATGGCATCATGCTGCGCAATTCGCGTCCGACAATTTCAATGAGATGCTCATTTTCGCGGCGATTAATCGCATTAAACTCTGGGCGGTTCGCCTGGTTTTCCAAAATCCAGCTTTTTGCAAATTTTCCTGTCTGAATATCATGAAGTACTTTTTTCATCTCTGCTTTCACTGCGTCATTAATGATGCGCGGCCCAGAAATAAAATCTCCCCATTGCGCCGTATCAGAGATGGAATGGCGCATCCAAGAAAGCCCGCCTTCGTACAGAAGGTCGACGATCAGCTTCATTTCATGCAAACATTCAAAATAGGCCAATTCCGGCTGATACCCTGCTTCCACAAGCGTTTCAAACCCCGCTTTAATAAGCGACGTTAAGCCTCCGCATAATACTGCCTGCTCGCCAAATAAGTCCGTTTCTGTCTCTTCTTTAAACGTTGTTTCAAGCACTCCCGCTCTTGTCGCGCCGATCGCTTTTGCGTACGCGAGCGCCGTTTCTTTTGCCGCCCCCGTCACATCTTGCTGCACCGCAATTAACGCCGGCACGCCGGCTCCTTCCACATACGTGCGGCGCACTAAATGTCCAGGGCCTTTTGGTGCGACTAAAAATACATCGACATGTTCAGGAGGAACGATTTGATGAAAGTGAATATTAAATCCATGGGCAAATACTAACGCGTTCCCCGGCTGAAGCTCCGGTTCGATTTCTTCTTTGTATACATTCGGCTGTTTTTCATCCGGGAGAAGAATCATGACGATATCCGCCTGTTTTGCTGCTTCGCGGACACTATATACGGCAAAACCGTCTTGTTCCGCTTTTTCCCATGATTTCCCTTTCCGGAGCCCAACAATCACATTCACTCCACTGTCGCGGAGGTTTTGCGCATGCGCGTGTCCTTGTGAGCCGTAACCGATGATTGCCACTGTTTTTCCTTGTAAATATTTTTCATTTGCATCTCCGTTATAGTAAACTTTTGCCATTTTCCTCTCTCCTTTTCCGCAGTTTTTTAGATAATGAAAGCAGTTTTATGCATAGCGGCTGTTTTTTGCGAGCCGCGTGTAAACGCTGTGGTGCCTGTTCTTGCGACTTCTTTAATTCCGTAAGGGCGCAATAGTTCAATGAGCGCCTCCACTTTTTCCGATTCGCCCGTTACTTGAATAACGAGGCTGTCTTTGCTAACATCGACAATCGAAGCGCGGAACGGCTCAATAAGCGTATAAATCTCCTGGCGGAGTGCCGGCGTCACCGACACTTTCACGAGCGCCAGCTCCCGCGCAACAATCGCTTGGTCGGTAATATCATTGACTTTCAGCACGTCAATTTGCTTGTTCAGCTGTTTAATAATTTGCTCTGCCGTCCGCTCATCTTCGACATTGACAACAAATGTCATCCGGGAAATTCCTTCCACTTCCGTATGGCCTACCGTAATGCTTTCGATGTTGTAATGCCGTTTCGTAAATAACCCGGTAATGCGGTTGAGAACGCCAGGACGGTTGTTGACGGTCATTGTGATAATTCGCCGCATGGTTTCACCCCCACCATTTCGTGTATTCCTTTTCCAGGCGCAACCATCGGATAGACATTTTCATCCGCTTTGACATGGAAATCAAGCAAAACCGGACCGTCGATCGCAAATGCTTTCTCTAATACTTCCATGGCTTCCGCCTCTGTTTTCGCCCGGAAGCCCGGCATATTGTACGCTTCTGCCAGTTTTACAAAATCCGGCTGAGTTGGAATGAGTGAATGGGAATACCGTTTTTCGTAAAAAAGTTCTTGCCATTGGCGAACCATGCCGAGCGCCTGATTATTGACGATAACCACTTTAATTGGCAAGCGCAGCTCTTGAATCACCGCTAACTCTTGGAATGTCATTTGAAAACCGCCGTCACCGACAATGGAAACGACCGTCGCGTTTCTGTCGGCAAGCTGGGCTCCGATCGCTGCCGGGAGGCCGAACCCCATCGTTCCGAGCCCGCCGGAAGTCACCCAGCGATGCGGCTTATTAAACTTGTAATATTGCGCCGCCCACATTTGGTGTTGCCCGACATCTGTTGTTATAATCGCATCTCCATTCGTTAGTTCGTAAATCATTTCAATCAGTTTTTGCGGCTTAATCGTTTGCGCGTCATCTTCGTAATATAGTGGAAATCGCCGTTTCCATTCATTAAGCTGGGCCAGCCATGCCGTTATGTCCGCCGGCTTCCCTTGCTGGTGAATCAATTCTTTCAGCGCCGCTTTCGCATCGCTGACGATCGGAATTTTCGTCGGCACGTTTTTCCCGATTTCTGCCGGATCGATATCAATGTGGGCGACCGTCGCTTTTGGCGCAAAGTATTTTAAATTTCCCGTAACGCGGTCATCGAACCGTGCCCCAATGTTAATGAGCAAATCGCATTCATATAGCGCCATATTTGCTGCATACGTGCCATGCATGCCAGCCATCCCTAAAAACAGCGGGTGATCGGCAGGAAATCCGCCTAAGCCTAAAAGGGTGTGAACGACTGGAATATTTTGCTGTTCGGCATATTCTCTCAATTCATTCGAAGCGTTCGCATGCAATACACCAGCTCCCGCTAAAATGACAGGTTTCTTCGATTGGCTGACCGCCTCAACAAGACGGCGGATTTGCAAATGATTTGGCTGTATCGTCGGCTGATACCCCGGCAAATGGACCTCTTGTTCGTAATCAAATTCCCCTTCGGCTGTGGTAATGTTTTTCGGAATATCGATTAACACAGGCCCCGGCCTTCCTGTCGTGGCGATATGAAATGCTTCTTTAATAATTTTCGGAAGTTCGTTTATATTCCGAACTTGGTAATTATACTTCGTGATTGGCATCGTTATCCCGAGAACATCCGCTTCTTGGAACGCATCGGAACCAATGACGCTCGTCGCAACTTGGCCGGTAAAAACAACGAGCGGCAGCGAATCCATCATCGCATCCGTCAGCCCTGTCACAATATTTGTCGCTCCAGGTCCTGACGTCGCAATCACGACGCCCGGTTTTCCGGAAATGCGCGCATACCCTTCTGCCGCATGAATGGCCCCTTGTTCATGCCGCGTTAATACGTGAAATACTCCCGATTGGTACAACTTATCGTAAAGCGGCAATACCGCCCCGCCCGGATATCCAAAAATGACTTCTACCTTTTCCGACTTTAACGCTTCAATGAGCATTAATGCTCCGCTCATCTTCGTTTTTTCACAGGTTCTTTCCTCCACTTTCATCCTTGACATTTTCCATCCTCCCTCACATTTTTCATCACTATGAAAAAAACCTTTTCACCCACGATGACCTACTTTGATTCGGTCAAAGGGGCGAAAAGGTTCACTTTCCGCGGTACCACCCTTCTTCGTGGCCATAGGGCCACCTCATGAGCGATCGGCAGGCCAATCGCTCTTTTTAGTAACGAGTGAAGCTGCGCGTTCTCCACCCGTCCAGCCTTACTAGTTGCACAACGTTCGGGCTGGCACTCAGAGGTGAGTTCGTCAAGCGGCGGCACCACCGGTTTCCAGCTACCCCGGCTCTCTGTGGATGCCGTCCCCGCTGACTACTTGTCCTCATCATTGCTTTTTTCGTATAATATTTTAATTAACCAACATTCGCGTTTGTTTCGTATACTTTTACCCCTTCGGAAACGACACGGCGTCTAAACTCTTCAAGCAGCCGCTTTGTATGCGGCCCCGGCACACCCTCGCCGATCACACGTCCATCCACCTTCACAACAGCGATCACCTCAGCCGCCGTTCCGGTTAAAAAGACTTCATCAGCGACATAAACGTCATGGCGCGTAAACGGCTCTTCTTTAACGACATAACCAAGTCCTTGAGCAATTTCGATAATCGCCTGGCGCGTAATTCCTTCCAGCGCTCCAACGTATCCAGGCGGCGTATATATTGCCCCGTCTTTTATGATAAAGACGTTATCTCCCGATCCTTCAGCGATATATCCTTGGTCATTTAAAATCAACGCTTCGTCAACGTTAGCAAGATGTGCCTCAATTTTGACAAGAATGTTGTTTAAATAGTTAAGCGACTTCACTTTTGGACTAAGCACATCCGAACGATTTCTTCGCGTTGCAACCGTTACTACTTCGATTCCAGTTTCATATAAATGTTTTGGGAAAAGCGCCAGCGGTTCCGCAATAATAATGACTTGCGGTTTTTGGCATTTATATGGATCAAGCCCTAAATCACCGACTCCGCGTGAAACGACAAGGCGAATATATGCATCTTGATATTGGTTTTTTCGTATCGTCTCAACCACATATTCTGTCAATTCCTCTTTTGTATAAGGAATCGTTAGCAAAATGGATTTTGCCGAATTATAAAGGCGATCCATATGCTCTTTTAATCGGAATACATTGCCGCTATAGACGCGAATCCCTTCAAAAACACCATCACCATACAAAAAACCATGATCGTATACAGAAATTTTCGCGTCTTCTTTTGTCACAAACTCACCGTTTAAAAAAATCCATTGTTCACTCAATTTTGTTCCCCTCTTCCCTGGTAGTACGAGCTGTTCATTTGCGCTGATCATCTATTTGTATTCGTTTGATTTATTTGAAAATTATAATAATCCTAAAACAAACGAGAGTCAATATGTCTTTTTTGAATATTTCGATTCGTTAGATTGTTTGTATACGCTTACATATCGATAGAATCAACGAATTCCGCAACAAAAAAATTTTTTGATGTTTGCAGCCCAAAAAATAAACCCTTCTTTTCCGCAATGGAAAAGAAGGGTTAGCGTCCCAGGAGAGATTCGAACTCCCGACCGACGGCTTAGAAGGCCGCTGCTCTATCCAGCTGAGCTACTGGGACATAATAATATTACACTCCATTTTTGGTTGGCTGCCTCTTCCTCTGCCAGTTTGATTCTAAGAAGCTGGATGCGTCGAGGCAACTCGCAGCCAATTCGATGAGGTGTTGCTTGTTGCTCTATCCAGCTGAGCTACTGGGACATGATAATATTACACTCCATTTTTGGTTGGCTGCCTCTTCCTCTGCCAGTTTGATTCT